>Ga0209515_10001065_pt1 | contig 47400 bp, 41 predicted proteins | sample Subgroupgradi54m_FD_187454 | JGI IMG/M metagenome (GOLD analysis project Ga0209515, IMG submission 187454) | Subsurface groundwater microbial communities from S. Glens Falls, New York, USA - GMW60B uncontaminated upgradient, 5.4 m (SPAdes)... ... | reverse complement strand
AGGTAGTTTGGCGGGCCCTGCGGTCGGACGCCGACCCCGGCCACGCGCCCAAGCCCGTCACCTCGCGTGGACGCAGGAGACAACGCGATGAAGCTCACAGCCCTCGCGGCCGCGCTCGGTGGTGAGGTCGCTACAGGGGACGAGGTCGAGGTGACCGAAGTCGCCGAGCCGGACCGCGCCGGGCCCGGGACGATTGTGATGGTGCGCGATGCGCGCCAGCTCCTTCGGGCGGAGGCAAGTGGGGCCTCCGCCTTGCTGCTGCCCCTGACCCTGTCATCGCAGAAGCCCGCGATCCGGACCCCCAACGTCCGTGTCGCGTTCGCCCGCTTGATTGCGCTCTTGCATCCAGATGCGCCTGTCGCCCCCGGGATCCATCCCACGGCGGTCATCGGAGCGGGGACCACCGTGGGTCCCGACTGCTGTCTCGGGCCGTTCGTCGTGCTTGGCGACAACACGACCGTAGGGGCGGGGGTCGTCGTGCACGCGGGTGCAATCATCGGGCGGGGCGTCACGATTGGGGACGGGACAGTTATCTTCCCTCACGTGACCGTCCATGACCGCTCGGTCATCGGGCGGCGGGTGACCCTGCACGCGGGGGCGGTCATCGGGAGTGAGGGGTTCGGGTTTGCCACCGAAGACGGGCGGCACCACCGCATCCCGCAAGTTGGGCGGGTGGTGCTTGAAGACGAGGTCAGGGTGGGGGCGAACACCACGATCGATCGTGCGACATTAGGCGAGACGCGCATCGGGGCTCGCGCGAAGATCGACAACCTGGTGCAGATCGGCCACAATGTGAAGATAGGTGCGGACGTCATCATTGCCGGAACCGTAGGGATCGCTGGCAGCGTGACGATCGGCGCGGGCGCGACGCTGGCCGGACAAGTGGGCGTTGTAGACCACGTGGCGATCGGCGCGGGCGCGACAGTGCTGGCGCGCGGGATGGTGAGCAAAGATGTGCCCGCGGGTGCGGTCGTCTCCGGGATCCCCGTCCAGCCGCACCGCGACGAACTGAAGTTCCAGGCGTCGTTACGCCAGGTTCCCGCCCTGCTCGAACGGGTCGAGGCCTTGGAACGGTCCGCTCCGGCCCCACGGGGGCAGGGCCCTCGACGGCCCGCTCCTTCTGGCGGCGCGGCGCCGCGGCGGGGACGCAAGCGACCAGCATGAGCATCGCACTGCGGATGTGGGTCAAGGGCCGTGGTCACCACGATTCCTGCGCGCCGTGGGATAGGACAGGAGTGGTCTTGTCCACCGTCGGCCACCACGTGTGGGCTGCTGCGCTCACCGGGGTGCTTGGCCGCCGCGCGCGGCCGCGCTAGGCGCAGCGCGAGTGCCGCCTCAACGGACGCTTCGCCAACGCGTGACGCTGGCAGGGGTTGGGCTGCACTCCGGCAAGGTGGCTGAAGTGGTGTGCATGCCCGCACTGCCAGACACAGGGATCGTGTTCCGACGGGGGGACCGATCTGGTGCCCCGTCCATTCCCGCTCGGCTCGCGGCGGTGCGGGACGTGCGTCGCGGGGTCACCCTGGGGGATGCGGCACCCGTGCGGACCGTGGAACACCTTCTCGCCGCCCTCGCAGGTCTCGGCGTGACCAACGTGCTTGTCGAGGTCACGGGGGAGGAATTGCCTGCCCTTGACGGGAGCGCGGCACCCTACTACGCGGCGCTCGCCGGGGCGGGAATCGACGAGCAGGCAGCGATGGCGCCATTCGAGGTGCTGCACCGGCCCGTATGGGTGCACACTCCAGCTGCGTGGATGTTAGGCGTGCCCGCGGAGCGATTTCGGATTACCTACATCGTTCCGACGAAAAGAGTGGCGCTGGGGACCCAAGTGGTCGACTTCGCGCCCGAGCGGGACAACTTCGCCGACCAAATCGCCCCCGCGCGTACATGGGGCTTCGCGGAGGAACTGGCCGCGTTGCGCGCTGAAGGACTGGCGCTCGGCGTGACCGCAGACAACGCGCTGGGCATCGGCCCCGACGGCTACCTCAATCCGCCACGATTTCCTGATGAACCGGCGCGCCACAAAGTGCTCGACCTCTTGGGCGATCTGATGCTCCTCGGACGCCCGTTGCGCGCGCACGTCATCGCGTTTGGGGCGGGCCACGCGCTCCACGTTGAGTTTGCCCGGCGGGTGAAGGCCACCGGCTAGGGGTACCGCCACCGCAACCTAGGAGGGCTGAGAGATGGAACTCGACCGGGAGGCGATTGAGAAACTGATTCCTCATCGGCCTCCCTTCCTCTTTGTGGATCGGATTATCCAGGTGGAGGAGAACCTCCGGATCGTCGGCATCAAGGACGTACGAGGGGACGAGTGGTTCTTCCCTGGGCATTTTCCGGGCGCCCCGTTGATGCCCGGCGTCCTGGTCATTGAAGCGATCGCGCAGACCGCGGCGTGCCTGACGTCGCTGAACCCGGCGTATCGGGGACGGTTCGTCTATTTCGCGGCGCTCAATGATGTCCGCTTTCGACACCCGGTCCTCCCGGGAGACCGGCTCGTGATGGAGGCACAGGTGCGCTGGACGCGCGGGCGCCACGGCCGGGTCATGGGCAAGGCGACCGTCAACGGGAAGGTGGTTGCCGAAGGGGAGTTAACTTTCGCGATCTCGGAGGCGACCGACGAACTGCGTCGCGCCGCCGGTGGCTCGGGAGCGCCCCGTGACAAGTGATTACTCCTCCTCGATGACCGTGAGCCCCGCTGCCATCCACGCGACCGCAATCATCGGCGCCGATGCGCGGCTGGGGGAGAGGGTTGAGGTCGGGCCATATGCGATCATCGCGGGGGGCGCCGTTCTCGGCGAGGGGACCGTGATCGGTTCACACGCGGTGATCGGCCCGGACGTCGTGCTCGGGCGCGACAATCGCGTTGGCGTCGGCGTCGTGTTGGGGGGCACGCCTCAACACCGCGACTACGGAGGGGAGCGGACCAAGGTCATTATCGGCGACCGGAATGTGTTTGGCGAATACACCACGGTCAACCGGGCGTATGGTGAAGGTGAATCGACGATCATCGGTAACGACAACTTCATCATGTCGTATGTCCATGTCGCTCACAACTGTCGGATCGGCGACAACGTCGTGCTGGTTACCGGCGTGGGGTTGGGAGGCCATGTGTTCATCGATGATCTCGCGAACGTCGGCGGTCAAGCGACGGTACACCAGTTTGCACGGATAGGACGACTGGCAATGGTGGGCGGGACGTCAGCGCTTCGTCAGGATGTCCCCCCTTTCGTGCTCGCGGCCGGTTGGCCGGCACGCGCGTTCGCGCTCAACACCGTCGGCTTGGTGCGCGCGGTGGTCCCGCCCGTCCACCGGGCGGCCTTGAAACGGGCGTTTGTCATCCTGTACCGCTCAGGACTGTCCGTCAGTCGTGCCCTCGCCCGCTTAGAAGCGGAATGGGGAACTGACCCGTTTGTCGCGGAGCTCATCGCTTTCATCCGGAGTGGAAGTCATAAGCGAGGGATAGTTCGGTGGAATCGAGACAGGTCATCGGCCTAATCGCCGGCATGGGTCGGTTGCCGGAAATCCTGGCTGAGGCTGTGAAGGCCAAAGGGCACGGGCTCGTTTGGGTGACAGTGAGTGGAGAGGAGCCGTCGGCCTCCCGGATCGCCGACTACACGTACCGCACCACATTCGGCGAACTCGATGGGGTCCGATCGATTCTGCAAACTCATCACGTGCGCCGGGTCCTCCTTGCCGGGGGCGTCCCGCGCGCGCTGTTAGTTGGGAGCGGTAATACCGCTCTCGGCCAAGAGCTCGCGAGGCTTGGCGACCGGCGCGACCAGCCCGTGCTGGTTCTGTTTGCGCAGTTGCTCGCGCAGATCGGGGTGACGGTGATCAGCCCCCTCGAGTTCGTCCGCGAGTTGGTAGTCGAGGCGGGCGTCCTCACGCGGCGGGGGCCATCGGAGGCGGAGTGGGCCGATATCCGCTTCGGGATGCCGGTCGCCCGTGCGGTGGCGGCGTTGGATGTCGGGCAGACGGTCGCCGTCAAAAGTGGCGTGATTTTGGCCGTGGAGGCGGCTGAGGGGACCGATGCGACTATCCAGCGGGCTGGGAGCTTGGTTGACGGGGTCCGGGTAATCAAGGCGGCACGACCGAGCCAGGATGAGCGGTTTGATCTCCCCACCATTGGGACGCAGACCATCGAGGTCCTCAAAACCGCTCGTGCCTCTCTGCTGGCCCTGGAGGCCGGTCGCACGCTGCTGCTCGACCGCAAGCAAACCATCGCCGCTGCTGACGCTGCCGGGATCGCGCTCGTAGGAGTGGAGCCGGTCGCGCTCAGCGCAGGCGCTGTCGGGCCGCGGACGTAGGAGAGCTGAGCGTGCATGGTGGGTCCCCTCATGCACCGAGGTCAGGCGCGTCTGAGATCTTCCTTGTTGCCGGGGAGACCTCCGGCGACATTCAAGCGGCGCACTTGGTCCGCGAGCTCCGCCGCCGTGATCCTTCGGTACGCATCCATGGGGTGGGGGGGAGCCATCTCGCCGAGGCGGGGGTCACCCCTTTTCTGGACAGTTCGACGTGGGGCGTCATCGGGTACGTGGAGCCGTTCTTGCGCGCTCCCAGCTACCTCCGGTGGCTCTTGCAAGTCGAGCAGGAAATCCGCCACCGTCGGCCCGGCGTGCTCGTGCTCGTGGACTTCCCCGGATTCAATCTCGCCCTCGCGAAGCGCCTGCGTTCCAGTGTCCCGATCGTGTATTATTTCCCCCCCATGGTCTCCGTCCGGCGCGGGAATCGTGCTGCACGGATTGCGGCGCTGGGGATGCGCTTACTCGCGGTCCTGCGGCGCGAGGAAGACGCCTACCGAGCGGCAGGGGCAAATGTCCGGTTCATTGGCTACCCCGGGCTCGACCTTGTGCGACCGCGTTGGGACGTCGCGACGGCGCGCGCGCAGTTTGGCATCCCCCCGAAGGCGCCCGTCATCGGGCTGCTCCCAGGCAGCCGCGGGCAGGAGATCCGGGCCCACCTGCCGACCCTGCTCGCTTCCGCCGCGCTCCTGGCGCGGGCAACGCCCGAGCTGCACTTTGTAGTGCCCGTGCCGGCAGCCCACCTGCGCGGGCCGGTTGAGGATGCCGTCGGCCGGGCGAGACTCCCGGTCCACATCGTCGTGGAGATCCACGATGCCATGGCAGTCGCCCGAGTGTTGGTGGTCGCAAGCGGGTCAGCGACTTTGGAAGCCGCCATCTTGGGTATTCCGATGGTGACGGTCTACCGACTCCCGTGGCTGAGTGCGCTCATCATTCGGCGGATCATGGCTGGCAGATACGTAGCGCTCCCGAATATCCTCGCCGGGCGAGAAATCGTCCCGGAGCTCCTGCAGACGCAGATGACGCCCGACGCAATCGCGGCCGCCGTCGGCGGGTTGCTCACCGATCCGACTCGGTGGGATCGGGTGCGGGCGGAGCTGCAGGCAGTCGTCCGGCAGTTGGGCGAGCCTGGGGCTGTCGCGCGAGCGGCCGATGAAGTCTACCGCGCCCTCGGCGATGCCCGACGCGTTCCGTTCAATGCCGCCACATGACGATCCGTACGAGTTTGGGAGACCTGGTGACCCGACACCGCTGGCGAGCGGCCTCGGGGGGGATGGTGGTTTTGGCCGCGATCGTGGTCGTGGTGGTCGGGGTTTGGTGGTGGAATGGGTCGTCCCCGCCCTCCCAACCTGTTCCCCCGCCTGCCGCGAGATCGCCCACCTCCCCCGAGGCTGCGATTCCCTTCGTACAGGTCGAGGGCTCTCGCTTGACCGGGGTCGATCCGGCGGGCCAGAAGCTATGGGAGTTCCAGGCGAAGTCCGTCCAGATGGATCGGGAGAAAACCATGGTAACGTTCACCGAAATCGTTGGCCAGCTCTACCAACGGGGCGTTCCGCAGTTCGCCTTCCAGGCGCCGCGGGGAATCCTGTTTCTTGCCTCGCGCAACGTCGAACTGACTGGGGGTGTCTCGGGTCGCACGGCCGACGGCCGCCGGATGTTGCGCGCGCCCCAGGTCCGGTGGGATGCTGCCCGCCAGCGGCTGACCGGGTCCGGGGGGATCCACCTGATTGAACCCGGGATGAGCGTCACGGCGGAGACGGTTGTCACCGACGTGGCGCTGCAGCAGACGACGTTTGTCGGTAACATCAAGGTCCAGGTGACGCGATGAGGGGAACGTTGTGCACTAGGACATCACTCGCAGCGATCGCCGCGTTGCTGGTCCTCCTGCGCCCCGCCCCTACAATCGCCGCGCAGGGTGCGCCGACCATCGTGGTCACCAACGCGACCTACCTTGAGGTCGACGACCAGACCGGCCTCTGGCAGATGCGCGGGGATCCGGTTGTCGTTACGCGCAGAGCAATGACGGTACGCGCGCCAGCGATGACCTTTGACAGTCGACGCCAGGTGCTGACTGTCACGGGTCCCGTCAGCGTCGAGGACGAGGACCGCACGCTCACTGCTGCGTCGGTCGTCGTCTTCTTGGCGGACGAACGGTTGCTCGCCGAGGGCGAAGTCATCGCCGTCGTCGAACGCGGGGCGCCGACGGTCCGGCTGCAGGCCGATCGCCTCGAGGTGTGGTCCCAGCAGCAGCGAGCCCTGGCGACCGGAGCCGTGAGCCTCACCCACGGTCCAGTGACGTTGACGGCAACGGAGTTGACCTACGACCTGCAGGCGCACCATGCGATCGCCACAGGGCGCCCCCGTGCGGAGAGTCCCGACGCGACGATCAGTGGCGATCGAATTGGGGTACAGTTGGACCGGGACGAGCTTACCGCCGACGGAGCCGTGCGCATCACCGCAGAGACCGTGGAGGGCACGGCTCCTACCCTGGTCTGGCAGGCGGCGCAGCACCTTGTCACCCTCTCGGGGGGCGCGATCGTGCGCCAGGGCCGCAACGAACTCCGAGCCGAAGTGATCGTCGTTGACCTCCAGCGCAAGCAGATCATAGCTACTGGGGGCGCGCATGTTGTCGTCTACCCCAACCCGTGAGGGTGCGCCGCGCATGTTGGTCGCGAAAGATCTCGTGAAATCGTACGGGCCACGTCGGGTCGTTGACGGCGTGTCGTTTGACGTCGAGCGCGGGGAGATCGTGGGGTTGCTCGGCCCCAACGGTGCCGGGAAGACGACGACCTTCTACATGGTGGTCGGGTTAACGCGCTCTGACCGGGGGGAAGTCTCCCTCGATGGCGTGCCGCTCACCTCCTTGCCCGTGCACGAACGCGCCCGCCGGGGCGTCGGGTACCTCGCGCAAGAGCCGTCCGTTTTTCGCGGGCTGACGGTCGAAGAGAACATCGCGCTTGTCCTCGAAGCGAACGGGAAGGACCCGGGGGCGCGCAAGGATGTGCTCAACGGGCTGCTTGAGGAATTCGGGTTGAGCCGGCTGCGCTCACAACTCGGGATGACGCTGTCGGGGGGCGAGCGGCGCCGCGTCGAGATCGCGCGCGTGCTCGCCATGGAGCCCGCCTACGTGTTGTTGGACGAGCCGTTTACCGGCGTCGATCCGCTGGCCGTGACGGAGATCCAGGATGTCGTTCGGTACTTGCGGGAGCGTGGCCTAGGGATTGTGATCACCGACCACAACGTCCGCGACACGCTCGCGATCACCAACCGGGCGATCATCCTCCATCAGGGGCGCGCATTGGTCGCGGGCACGGCTTCAGAGATTCTCGCCCACCCCGAAGTCCGGCGGGTCTTCCTGGGCGAACGGTTCAACCTGTGATGCGCGCATCGCAGGGCCCACGATGAGCTTCGGCCTCCTGGATCGCTACCTCTGGCGGCACCTCCGGGGGCTCTTCCTCTTCGGGGTGGCCATCTTCACCCTGTTCCTCATGGTCAACCACCTGTTCTTCCTGGCCCGGCTCGTGCTCCAGGAGGGGGCCACCTTTCTGGTCGCGCTGGAGCTGCTGATCTATCGGCTCCCGTATTTCCTCGCGTTCAGCTTCCCCATGGCGATGCTGCTCGCCTCGCTCATGGCCATCAGTCGACTCTCCGACGGTCAGGAGATCACGGCGATGCGCACCGCAGGGATCAGCCTCGCCCGGATCGCTTGCTCGGTGGCGATCGTCGGTGCAATGGTCACCGTGGCTACACTGGTCTTCAATGAGAGTATCGTTCCTCCAGCCGAGGACCGCTACGAGCTCGCCTTCGCCCGGGTCGTCGGCCGGGAGACGCGGAGCGTGGACCGAGTGCTCTTCAGGGAGGAGCAAGACGGTATCGAATCCGTTTACTTCGTGCGACGGTATGTAGGGGCCGAGGCCCAAATGGAAGGGATCGTCGTCAACCAGTTTGAAGGGGGGAAGCTCCGGCGTGTCATTGACGCCACCCGCGCGCGGTACGTGGACGGTCGGTGGGAGTTCGAGAACGGAACGATGTACCTCTTCAGTGGCGGTACCACGGTCGAGACCCGGTTCACGCGCCTTGATGTAGGACTTCGTCGCACGCCGCGCGAGATCGGCATCCCGCAGAAGCCCACCTCAGACATGAGCGTGCGAGAACTCCGCGCGTACATCCGGCTCCTCCAACGCAATGGAGAGAATGTCACCCGCTACCTCGTCGAGATGCACTCGAAAATTGCCGTCCCGGCCTCGTCATTGCTCTTCGCCATCCTCGCTGTTCCCCTCGGCCTCCGGCCGCATCGGTCTGGGCCTTCGGTGGGGTTGGGGTTGACGATCCTCGTCCTCGTCGGGTACTACATTCTGATCTCGATCACCTTAACGCTGGGCCAAAGCGGTCGCCTTCCTCCCATCGCCGCGGCGTGGCTCCCCAACCTCACCCTGGCGGGCGCGGCATGGTTGCTCGTTCGGCGCGTCGATCGATGAGCAGTCGGTTCGCGGGCGGCGTCCTCCCCCTCCAGAGGTCGCCCGAACGCCCGCGCCTGCGGGTGGCCGCGTGGGGGGGGCATCCGGAGGTCCGCGTCGTCGCCGTTCTCCTCGCCGCTGCGGCTGTCCTCTTTTTCAGCGGGCTAGGGACCGGGACGCTGTGGGACCAAGACGAGGCGCGTTACGCGCAGGGGGCCAGAGAGATCCTGCAGACCAAAGACCCCATCACCCTCCACATCAACGGCGCCCCCTGGTTTGTGCACCCGCCCCTCTACCTGTGGCTCGAGGCTGTCACGGGATGGGCTGTGGGGTTTAGCGAGTTCTCTGCGCGCGTGTGGTCGGCCATTTTTGGCGTCGTGGGCGTGCTCGTCACCTATCTGCTCGGGCGAATGCTCTTCTCTGCGCGGACCGGCGTCCTGGGCGCCATCATCCTGATGACGATGTTTCAGTATTTCGCCCAAGCTCGGTTGGCGATTTTCGATATCGTGCTCGTGGTGTTCATGCTGCTCGCCTTCTATACGTTCCTCCGCAGTCTGCGCGAGTCGAATCCCCGCCTCGCCATCTGGGCGTTCGTCTGGACGGGACTCGGCACACTGACCAAGGGCCCGATCGCGGCGCTGTTGCCTGGGTTGGTGGTGGGAGCCTACCTGGGACTCCGCGGCGAGCTCCGCCGCGTCCGCGAGATTCCGTGGCCCGCCGCGCTGCTCGCCTACGGGGCGATCGCGCTGCCGTGGTACGTGGTCGAGACCATCCGGCACGGGTGGCCGTTCGTCCGCGCGGTGATCGGGTACTATACGATCACGCGGTTCGTCGGGGTGGTAGAGAACCAATCGGGCCCGTGGTGGTACTATGGGCCGATCTTGGTGTTGGGGGCGTTCCCGTGGAGCGCCTTCCTCGTCGCGATGGTCGCCGATCACCTCAGGCGAACCCGCGAGGACGGAAGCTTCCTCGTGTTGGTGTGGGTTACGATCACGGTCGTCTTCTACTCCATCGCCGGCACCAAGCTGCCGAACTATGTCCTCCCGCTCTACCCGTTTGCCGCGCTCGGGATCGCCGCGACCTGGGACCGCGCTCTAGCGGGGGAGGCGCGCGCGCAGCGCGCGCTCCACGGGGGGTTTGCTGGGACCTTCGTCATGGTGGTCCTGATCGCATTCGGCGTGCGGGCGTTTGGCGCCGCCCATTACCCGGCGAATTTTGCGGTCCTGCAAGCGCACTTGTTGATCGTGGGCGGAGGGATCCTAGTCGGGTTGGTGGCGGCGACAGCCTGCTATCTCCTCCGGCGGCCGCTCGCCGCATTCGCCGTCATCACGGCCACGATGGTCGCGTTGGGAGGCGTGCTTGTCTTTCGGACGGTTCCCCTCATCGACGCGCACCGTCCGATCAGGACGATTGCGGCCGCTGCTCGTGCTGAACTCCGTCCAGGGGATGTTCTCGTGGGCCTGCGATTGGCCGCGCAACAGACCCTCATGTACTATGCAGATCACCGAGTGGAGTGGGTCGAGGACCCCCAAGTGCTGGCCGCGATCCTGTGCGGTCACCCGAGGGTCGTCATCGTGACGTCGACATCGGAATTCACGGCCTGGACCCACCAGATCATCGGCTCCGCAGGACAGGTCCTCGCCGAACACGATGGCATGATCGCGGTGGTGAAGAACGGACCGATGGCCTGTCCCCCGACCGCGCGCCCGTCGCGCCCTTGAAATGGGACCCAACACGACCAGGGTCGACCTCGAAGTGAGGTAGGCGTGAATTGACCCACTCCGTGCCGCCGCGGTCTCGCCCCCTCTCCCAAGTCCACGATCCCGTCACCCCGCCGCGGACGCAGGTCGCCGAGCGCGGTCGTCCGACCAACCTTGTATCCGTCATCATCCCCACCTACAATGAACGAGCGGCACTTCCGGTGCTGCTCACCCGTCTGGGCGCGCTGCGGGGGACCGTGGAGCTCGAAGTCGTGGTCGTCGACGACGCCTCCCCAGATGGCACGGGCGCGCTGGCCGATGAGATGGCCCGCGAGGGACCGCTACCCATCCTCGTGGTGCACCGACCCGGCAAGTCCGGGCTCGCGAGTGCCGTCCTCGATGGCGCTGCCGTCGCCCACGGGGGCCTGCTCACCGTCATGGACTCCGATCTCTCGCATCCGCCCGAACAGCTCCCCGCCCTGTTGCGCGCGATGGACGACGGGGCAGACATTGCGATCGCCTCGCGGTATGTTCCTGGCGGCGGCGTTGAGCATTGGCCGTTGTACCGCCGGGTCATCAGCCGAGTGGCGACGGCGCTAGCCCGGGTGGTGCTAGGGCTCCGGGTGTATGATCCCCTGTCGGGGTTCTTCGCCACGCGGCGGGAGCTGCTGGTCGGGCAACCCTACGCGGCCAAAGGATACAAGCTCCTCACAGAAGTCCTCGCCCGCCATCCGGCCAGCCGGGTCGTCGAAATCCCGTACCGATTTGTAGACCGGCAGGTGGGGACGAGCAAACTGTCCAGTGGTGAGATCGTGGCTTTTGCGCGGTTGCTGTGGCGGCTGCGCCGGAGGCGGTAGGAATGGAATTGGGTCTCGTCCTCATCCCTCTGCTCATCCTCCTCAGCGGCGCAATCGCGTTGATCGGGAATGTCGTGGGGCGGAACATTGGCCGTGGCCGGCTCTCGCTGTTTGGCCTTCGCCCCCGGTCCACAGCGCAGGTGGTGACGGTCGCGACCGGCATGGTGATCACCGTGATCACCTTGGTCGTGGTCCTCGTGATCTCTGGGGCGGCCCGGGATGCGTTCTTCCGACTCAACGAATTCATTCGCGAGAGCCAGCGGTTGGAAGCCGAGACGCACCGGTTGGAAGCGGAGATCCAGAAACAACAGACCCGGCTCAAACAGCTCGCGGTCGGGGACATTGCCTACCTCAACAACCAGGAAGTTCTCCGCGACGTCATTGATGGACGACTCCCGAGGGAGACGATCCGGGTCCGCGTGCTCGCGGTCGTCGATCGTGCAGGGGCGCTCGCCCAAGCCACCGGGATTGGGGCGGACAGCACCGGCGCGAGCATCCTCCTCTCGCCCCCGAATGCGACCTGGGACGCGATCACCGACCTCATCGTGCAGCGGCATACCGAGACCGTTCTCCGGCTGGTCGCGAGCCAGAACACGCTGCGAGGAGAGCCGCTGCCGGTGTTTGTGCAGTTGTTTGATAACCACCGAGTCTACGCGGCAGGTACCGTCCTGGCGAATGAGATCCTCGATGGCCGCCAGTCCCGCGACGTCATCGGGCGGGAGCTACTCCGGCTCGCCGATGTCGCGGCAACGCAGGCGAGCGGGAAGGTGCTCCCGCAACCGTTCACGATCATCACAGCCTTGCCGAACACCGTAGTGGACATCGATGCGCACCGCGCGGCGATCACGAAGGTGGAGCAGGCGCACGGACCTGTCCGCGTCCGCGTCGTCGCCAGCCGTGACGTCTACACCGTCGGACCCCTCGTCACGGGGTTCCAAGTGGGGGGGCGCTAGCATGCCTGCGGGCGGTGGATGACATCGCTGCGGGGCCATCGTCATCGTTATAGAGACGCTGAAGCAGGAGAGGGGAGGGGTGAGGGGGAACTGACCACTTCGTTAGTGCGGGTGGTCTCGGTCGATGGACCGGGACCGAAGAGGGAAGTCCGGTGCAAATCCGGCGCGGTCGCGCCGCTGTAACCGGTGAGCGCTGCTCCTCGGTAGGGCCACTGAGCATAGGCTTGGGAAGGCCGGAGCAGCCGATGATCCGGGAGCCAGAAGACCTGCCCGCACCCAAATAGCCACACGCCTTCGCGATAGAGGAGGTGGGCAGGATGAGTACTTTTGGACCCACACGCAGGATGCGCGTGTGGGCGTTGTTGTTTTTGGCAGTGAGTATCGCCTCGCCCGGGCGAGCGCAGGAACCCCCGACATTCGAGTTGCCCGAGGTCGTGGTGCCCGGGAAGCGTCCCCAGCCCCTGGGGACCTCGCCCGCGGCGGTCACCGTGATCACGCGCACGGATCTGGATCGGCTCGGGGTCCGCACCGTCGCTGACGCCCTGCGCTTAGTCCCGGAACTCGTCGTGCGCCCGACTGGGGCGCTGGGGAGCCTCGCGCTCCCGAGCGTGCGCGGATCGACTACGACGCAGGTCTTAGTCCTCCTTGACGGGGTGCCTCTCAACAACGTCGCGCAGGGCCAAGCAGACCTCAGCACCATCTCCACTGATGGCATCGAACGGATTGAGGTGCTCCGTGGACCGTTCGCGGCGACCTATGGGAGCGGAGCTGTAGGTGGCGTGATCAACATCGTGACTTCGCGCAACCGCCGCGGGCAAGCGCTCGTGAGCGGGGGGAGTTTGCAAGACCGCTCCTTCCACGTCCAGGTCGGCTCGGGCGGGACCGGTCCCTCCTGGCAGATCGGCCTCACGGCGGACAGCACTCAGGGGCACCGGCCAAACAGTGACTACGGCGGAACGACCATCGTGGCCAACGCCACATTCACCCCGACCCTACGAGCGACCATTCACTATTTCGATGCAGCGCTAGGGACCCCAGGGGGGATCGCGACGCCGATGCCGACGAATCGACAAGCCGAGCAACGCGCGCTCGCCCAAGTCGGCTGGGGCCGAGAAGACAAAGTGGGTCTGACCGGGCGCCTGTATTACTTGGGGGACCATCTCACGTTCTCCAGTCCGTTTGGATCCAGCGTCTATACGTCTGTGCTCGCCGGGGGAGAGCTCCAACACGTCTGGCTCCTCGACGCGGGGCATGTGGTCACCGGCGGGCTCGAGCTGCAACGGCAGTCGCTCAACGCGATGGTGTTCGGTTCGCCAATCGTGCGCGAGACACTCATCGGGGCGGGCTACCTCCAGTACGATGCCGCGCTCTCGGCCCAGTTGCTGACCTCGATCGGGGTGCGCGTTGACGCGCACTCGGCCTACGGCGCCGCCGTCAACCCTCGGGCGGGAGTCGTCTACCACATTAGTGATGAAACGCGCTTCCGGGCTGCGGTCGGCAGAACCTTCCGAGGTCCGACATTCCTCGAGTTGTACTACCCCACGTGCACCAATCCCGACCTCCGACCAGAATACGCGTGGGCTGGCGAGGTCGGGCTTGAACGATCGGTCGGGGGGGGAGTGCTTGGGGTCACGGTCTTTGGGAACGAATCGCGTGATCTGATCGTCGGCTTCCCGTGCCCCCCGCGAAACCTTGGCGCCGCGGCCGTTCGCGGTATTACAGGGGACCTCCGCATGCCGGCGGGGGAAGGGTGGACCGTTGCCGTAGATGTTACGGTGCAGCGAGCCTACGATCAGACGAACGGGGCGCCCCTCCTCCGAGTGCCTGACGTGACGGCGCACCTCGCCGTGACCCATCAACTGACGCCTGAGTCGCTTGTGGCCCTCACCGGCGAATATGTGGGGACGCGGTCGGACACAGATTTCCCGGTCACCGTCCAAATGCCCCCGTACGTCGAGCTTCGGCTCCGATACCAGGTGGCCCTCATGTCCGGGTGGTCGATCACCGCCGGGGTGAACAACATCTTAGACCAGCCCTATGAGGCGGTAAAGGGGTTCCCGGTCCCCGGCCGAACCTTTTTCGTGACCGCGACGCAGAGGTTTTAGTGATGTCTGCTCGAGTGCTGGTCTCGTCGATTGTCCTGGTGCTGCTGGTGGGTGGATGGGGGCTGTGGGCTCGTGCGGTGCATCGCCCCGCGCCATTTGTGGGCAGCTTTCGGCCAGCTCCCTCAGCCATTGACGAAGGAGGCGAGGCGGAGCCGGGTTCGGAGAGCGGGCAGGCTGGTCCGCCCGCTGTGGGCGTCGCCGAGGGGCCCCGCCATGCAACAGGTCTGTCAGTGGTCCCGGTGAGGTCTCCCGCACACCGGAGGCGGCTGCAAGGCGGCCGGACGGGAGTTCCGATCGATTCGTCGAGTTCGCGCAGGCAGGAACGGTCCGACGGAAAGCCGGAAGGCGAGGCGGCGCGACCTCCTCATCTTTCCCGCGAGCATGTCGTCGCCACTGACCGGTCCGCGTTGGGATCCGACAACGATGCATCGGGCGACGCGGGTCTGGGGATTCCTCCCGACGCTGCGAGTCCGTCGACACAGGCCACCCCGTCGCAGGTGAAGGAACCCGTCCTGCGGCCGCCTGTGCTCCTCCTTGATCCCGCGCTCGCGTACCCGGAGAGTGGGTACCAGGTGTCTCTCGATCGCTCGAGTCTGTCGCCGCACATGCGGAGTGTTGCGACGGAGGGGCGAGTCGTGCTGCGCCTCCTCGTCACGCTCGACGGTCGAGTTGATCGGGCCGACGTGACTGCCTCGTCTGGCTCCGCAGAATTGGACCAGGCCGCCGTGACTGCGGCGAGGAACTGGAGGTTCATGCCCGCCACGCTGGACGGGCGGTCGATTGAGGCGTGGGCCCTCATCCCGGTTCGTTTTGTTCTTCGGTGAGGTGCCGGCGCGTCCGACGGCAGGAGCGAGCAGGACGGTGCGTTAGGCGAGAAAGGATACACCCCGGGAGCGTCCCAATGTTTTCTATGCGGAGGACGCGAGAGGAAGCGGACGCTTCCGCCTCCGTGCCGTTGCAGATCCTCCGCGGTCGAATCGTCTCCAAAGGAGCGTGAGGCGAGATGAAGAGTGCACGTCTAGTGGTGCTGATCACCATCATTCTTGTGGCTGCGGCCGCGCGGGTGATTCCGCATCCTCCGAACTTCACGCCGATTGCGGCGATGGCGCTCTTCGGGGGCGCGTATGCGCCCACCATCTGGCAAGCAGTCCTCGTCCCGGTGGGCGCGATGGTGGTAAGCGACCTCATCATCGGATGGCATCCGCTCGCCCCCGTCATCTACCTGAGCTTCGTGCTCATCGTCGGCATCGGGTGCTGGCTGCGGACGCGAAAGAGCCTCGCCACCCTCGTAGCGGCCGTAGGTGCCAGCTCCGTGAGTTTCTTCCTCGTCACGAATTTTGCCGTGTGGGCGTCAGGTGCGATGTATCCGAAGACGGGGGCTGGCCTGCTGGCGGCTTACGTGGCGGGCTTGCCATTTCTCCGGAACACAGTCCTGGGGGACCTCTTCTATAGCGCCGTGCTCTTCGGGAGCTTTGCCGCGGTCGAACGGTATGTTGCCAGCGTGCGAGAGGCGCCTCGCGCCGTGGGGAGCCTCAGCCGGCCGTGACCGGCTGCCGCCTGGAGGTCTGATCCGCGCTCTTCGCGAGTGCGCGAGCGGGGGGGGCAGGAGTCCAGGATGTCCGAGCGGCCGGTAGCGCCCAGAGTTGCTTCGCCGGATGGATCGTGGCTTGAGGTCCACAGAAGGGAGTACCTCTGGGTCTATGCGCGTGTTGGCGGTTGATCCTGGGCGAATGAAATCCGGTTTGGCGGTCGGCGAGACAGGAAAAATTCTTAAGCGAGCCGTCGTGGGCACGTCTGTCGTCGTCGAGACGGTCAGGACTTGGGTCGCGGACTTTGCGCCCGAGCGGATCATCCTCGGGAACCGCACCGGCGGTCGCGACCTCTTCCAGGAACTGAGCGGCCGCTTCCCAGGCGTGCCGGTCGTGGCCGCCCCCGAAGCAGGGACCACGTTGGAAGCCCGGGTTCGATACTTTCAGGACCATCCCCCCCAGGGGTGGCGACGACTGTTGCCGCGATCGATGCAGCACCCGCCCGAGCCCTACGATGACTATGCGGCGATCGTGCTTATGGAACGGTACTGGGCCGAATTTGGTGCAGCGCGAGGCGGCAAAAACCTCGAAAAAACCTCCAAAAGCAGGGAGGATTCTGGCGAGACTTAAGAGTATAGTTCCTACGCGGCGGAAAGCGCATGAAATTGACGAAAACCTGAACAAGATAGCAAAAAAGGGTGGAATTCGCCTGAGAGAGCGGGTTCGCTCCCATTAGCGTGTTCGTGTGCGATGTTTTGCGACCAAGCTCTGAGAAGCACCAGCAGGCATGTGGAAGAGTCATCCGCCATCCATGAGAGGGGTTTCCTCTCCGGGGAGGCGTGAGGGCGGGAGGGGGGAGGTGAGTCGACGCGACGGGATGCCCGCGCCAGGATGGTTGGAGACACCGGGCTCAGGTCGAGAAGGGCGAAGGGTGAGGAAACACGCACACTCATCTAGAGGCCCTCGTGGCCGGAGGCTCGGAGATTAACGAAGGGGGACTGACAGAATGAAGAAAGTGGCGCTAGTTGTAATTGCAGCGCTCGTTTTCACAATCTACATCCCCCGGGCCCAAGCGCAGCCGTTTGCTGACGTGCCGACGGACATCTTCGCATTTGATGCCGTCGCCGAGTTGGCTGCCAAAGGCATCATCGAGGGCTACCCCGATGGTACCTTCAAGGGCGACCGGGCGATGACCCGATACGAGATGGCGATGGTCGTGGCCAGGATCCTGGCGCGGATCGAAGCCATCAAGATCCCTGCAGCAGCACCCGCACCTCCGCCAGGGGTGAGCGCGGCGGACCTTGCGGCAGTGCAGCGGCTGGTCAATGAGTTCCGCGCTGAGCTGGCCGCACAGGGTGTGCGCGTGACCGCAGTCGAGGAAGAGCTCGCCGCGATCCGCGCTCGACTCTCCAACGTCCGGATCACGGGCGACTTGCGGTTCCGCTACAGCTTCGGGACGGTTCTCAGTACCGCGACCAGCGGCGGGCGCGTTCAGGACGCCGCCGCCCAAGCGGTTTACCGAGCCCGCCTGACCTTCACCGGCCAGGTGGCGCCCAACGTTCGAGCAACCACCCGACTGATCACGACAAACGTCCACAACCCCGCGGGGAGTGGTTCTGCTTTTGCCACTGGTTCTAACATCGGGGGGGGAAGTTCCCAGTTCGTTTTTGGTACCTCCAATAGCGGTTATACCTTGGTCGGGTTCGATAACGCCTACGTCGACCTCGATCCGCTTTATGGAGTTGGTTGGCGGCTCGGCCGGCAGCTCTACACCCTCGCGCCCGTGGGGCTCAGTGACTACGGGTTGCTCTTCGATCCAGCAGACGTCGGGAACACCGGCATGATCGATGGGCTGCGGGTCAAGGGCTCCTTCGGCGGGATGAATTGGGAAGTCGGCGGGTGGGCTGGGACTCCCTCCAAGGGGGTTAGCCCCGTCGGCGAACCCGAAGCAGGAGCGAACACGTTCTATACCGGCAGCGTGAGCACCAACCTCATTCCCGGTTGGACTTTGCGACTCTCCGCCGTGTCCCAACAGCGGAACGGGTCGGCTGTCGCACCGAATCAGAATACGTCTGATACCGGCTGGTCGGTCGACGCGAATGGGACCATCATTCCTGGGGTCGGCATTGGCGCCGCGTACGCATCCTTCACGGGCAACCTCGCGACAGGAGTTTCCGCCAGCTCGCAGGCGTATACCGCGTGGTTGAACTTCGACCTGGGCTCGCTCACGGGCATGACGACTTTCTCTCCGAAGCTCGGGGTCCAGTATAAGAACTACGGTGCCGACCTGCCAACGGTCGCACCTGCGCCGATCTACACGGGCGCGACCACCGAGGTCTTCCAGCAACTCGGCTGGAGCTTCAACGGGTTTGCCGTGTTGCTGAATCTGAAGTTCACCCCAGACCTCTCGGGTACGTTCTCCTATGAGAGCGGCAACTCGAAGGCCCTCGGAACGCCCGCTCTGATCGAGTATTATGTAGCACTCGACTACAATCTGGCGACTCGAACGAGCATCGGCGCCAGGTGGTTCCGCTCGAACGTAGGGGCAGCCACCGATAACTTTAACTTCTATCGGATCCAGCTAACCTACTCGTACTAGACCGCAAAAACCAAACGCCCCCCGGCAGATATGGCCGGGGGGCGTTTGTGTCCAGAATCAGTACGACCCCGCCCGGATGGCTGCCGCCCTCTCAGTTCGTGCAGGTCTCGATGAGGCTGAGGGAGCGGAAGAGGGCAGGGAATCCTCCCTGCGCGGGGAACTATGAGTGGCGGAGACCTCCATGCTTAAGGCTGTGTTTCTCGTCGCCGTGTTGAGTTCGTTTGCCCAAATCCTTCCTTCGTGTGGGGGCTCCCCTGGGGACGCCGCCGTCGTTGGGTGGGTCGAAGCGAAGTTTGTCGATCGAACAAGCGCAGCGTATACGATCACGATCCTCGGCACCGAATACGATGTCCCTGGATATTTCTATCAAGAGGTCAAAGTGGGGGACCTCGTCAAGTGGGACGGGAAGGTCTGGACGATCGTAAAGAAGGCGGCAGTACCGCGGCTTGCCGCGGCGCGAAATCGGCCCCGTGCGCCCGCGAATGTGGCGGGGGTCGTGCATTGACCCGTGCGGGATCTCCGGTAGGGCTTTTGACAGGGTCGTGGGTGCTGTGGTAGAGTTCTATCGATAGATCGACCTTGAAACCGGTCCCGTGAGGCCGGTAAGGGGCTCTCAATGAGCGAAGGACGAATCGGTACAGGCGACGCGAACCGTCGGCATGTTGATTGGAGCGGGCAGTGGGCGATGATCCCACTGCCCGCTCTTGATTTTCGGTGGGCCAGCAGGTGCCGCGCGCGTCCCAGCGTCGTTCCCTCAGCCCCTTCCTTCGTGGATGGAGGTGACTGATGCGGGAGCGACACCTGCTCGGGCTACGGGAACTGGAGATCAGCGCGATTCAACAACTGCTCGATGACGCCGACGCCTTTGTCGCTGGAGACCGCGACGCGGCGGCCACGCGCCAGTCGCTCCGTGGGAGGACGGTCGTCACGCTGTTCTACGAGCCAAGCACGCGGACGGAACTCGCGTTCGAGATCGCCGGGCGCCGGCTCGGGGCCGAGGTCGTGCGCTGCGATGTCGACCACAGTAGTGTCAGGAAGGGTGAGTCGCTGGTCGACACGGGGCGGACGCTTGAAGCCCTCGGAGGAGAGGTGATCGTTCTCCGACACCCGTCGGCCGGCGCGTGCGACCTGCTGGCGCGGACCGTGGGCTGCGGGATCATCAACGCGGGCGATGGGATGCACGAACATCCGACGCAGGGGCTCATCGATGTGCTGACCGTCCGTCAGTTGAGAGGACGAATTGCAGGATTGCGCGTGGCGATTGTCGGCGACATCATGCACTCGCGGGTGGCACGCTCTGCACTATGGGGGTTTTCGAAGCTGGGGGCACAGGTCACGTTCGTGGGCCCGCCCACATTGCTCCCAGCCGGTATGCAGGCGCTTGGGGTAGAGACCGTGTCCTCGCTCCGCCAAGGGCTCGACGGCGTCGATGTCGTGATGGCGCTGCGCATGCAGTGCGAGCGCCAGCGGGGCGGGGATGTGGCATCGTTGGCCGAGTACGCGCGGGACTACAAGATCACCTCCGACGTGCTCGTCCAGCTGCCTCCAGAGGTGATCGTCCTGCATCCGGGGCCAGTGAATCTGGGGGTCGAGCTCGATGCTGCGGTGGCGTATGGGCCGCAGTCGGCCCTGCTCCGCCAAGTCGCGAACGGAATCGCGGTGCGCATGGCTGCGTTGCAGTGGGTGCTCAACGAGGTGCCGTCCCGCTCGCAGGAGGCTGACCGGCGGGAGACCCCCTTGACCTCGGCGGTACCGGCAAATGTACATTAATACGGGCTCGGAGCGATAGCGCGACACATGGGCATTCTCATCCGTGGGGGGGAAATCATCGATCCCGGCTCTGGCACGGTGGTGGAGGCGGACTTGTTGGTGGACGAGGGCGTTGTCGCCGCCATAGCCCCGCGCGTGGACGGCCGAGGCCACCAAGTGGTGGATGCGACCGGTCTGCTCGTTGCTCCGGGGTTGGTCGATATGCATGTCCACCTTCGCGATCCCGGGCAGACGCATAAGGAAGATCTAAGGAGTGGGACCATGGCCGCGGTCCGGGGGGGCGTGACGACGATTGCGTGCATGCCCAACACCGCGCCGCCCATCGACCACCCCACCGTCGTCGAGTACATCCGCAGCCGCGCGCAGGCGGTCGGCGTGTGCCGAGTCTACGCGATCGGGGCGATCACCCAAGGCCTCGCGGGGCAAGCCCTTGCGCCCATCGGCAGTCTCGCCACGAGCGGCGTCGTCGGGCTGTCCGACGATGGCGCGGCCGTGGCCAACGCGAGGCTCCTCCAACAGGCCATGCGATACGCGAGGGAGGCAGATCTTCCCATCATTGAGCACTGCGAAGATCGCCAGCTCACTGACGGCGGGGTCATGCATGAGGGACTGTGGTCCACCACCCTCGGCCTCCGCGGGATTCCCTCGGCGGCGGAAGAAGTTATCGTCGCACGAGACCTCCTGCTGGCGGAAGCGACCGGGGCGCGGTTGCACATTGCCCATGTGAGCACCGCCGGGAGCGTCCGGATGATCCGCGAGGCCAAAGCGCGCGGCATGAGGGTAACCGCCGAGGTGACCCCTCACCATCTGGTCCTCACCGACGAAGCCGTCCAGGGCTATGACGGGAATTCGAAGATGAATCCCCCGTTGCGCTCGGCTGATGATATCGTTGCACTCCGCGCCGGGTTGGTCGACGGGACCATCGATGTCATCGCGACCGATCACGCCCCCCACGCTGTCGAGGAAAAGCTGGTCGAGTTCGATCAGGCGCCCTTTGGGGTGATCGGGCTTGAGACCGCGCTCGGGGTCGTGCTGACGGCACTTGTTGGAGAAGGCGTCCTGCCCTTGGCGCGCGCCTTGCAGGCGATGAGCACCACGCCGGCCGCCATCTTGGGCGTTCGCGGAGGTCGACTGGCGGTTGGAGCCCCAGCGGACATTGTGCTGATCGATCTGCGCCGCCAGTGGACTGTGGACGTGCAGACCTTCGCGTCGAAGTCCCGCAACACGCCGTTTGAGGGGTGGTCGTTGCGGGGCAAAGCCGTCCTCACACTCGTGGGGGGGCAGATCAAGTTCAGTGAGCTGCCGGTGGAGGCGCTCTCATGAGTCGGGTTGTTCCTCTCAACGCGCCGGCCTCCGTCCGCGCGGGCGAGGCGCCACCACCCGTGGCGCTCCCATCGTTGACGGTCGAGATCGCCGGCATCAGGTTCGCGCACCCCATCCTGTCGGCCTCGGGGCCACTAGGGTTCGGGCGAGAACTCCAGTCGGTGCTCGATCTACGGGCGTTTGCAGGGTTCGTCACGAAGTCGGTCACCGTGGAGCCGCGGGGGGGCAATCCACGTCCCCAGGTGGTGCCCACCGAAGCCGGATGGTTGAATTCCGTCGGCCTCGCCAACCACGGGCTCGCGGTGTTCCTTACGAAAGAGCTGCCGTTCCTGCGGACCCTCGGTGTGCCCATTATTGTCAGCCTAGCTGGGGAGACCCTGCAAGAATTCCGGACCCTTGCGGAATGGCTGAGTGCGGAGTCGGCGATTGCGGGCCTGGAGCTCAACGTCTCCTGTCCCAACGTGATGCGCGGGCTCGCGTTCGGGGTTGATCCGCACATGACCTACGAACTGGTGCACAGTGTGCGGGAGATCAGCCGGTTGCCATTGGTTGTCAAGTTGACCCCCAACGTCACCGATATCCGCGTTATCGCCCGCGCGGCGGAAGATGCCGGCGCGGACGCGCTCGCGCTCATCAATACGGTGATGGGGATGGCGATCGACGTGCAGACCCGTCGCCCGAAATTGGGCACGCCGACGGGTGGGTTGTCCGGTCCGGCGATCAAGCCGATTGCGGTGCGCATGGTCTGGCAGGTCGCGCAGACCTGCCACCTGCCGGTGATCGGGTTGGGAGGGATCGCGACCGCCGATGACGTGGTGGAGTTTCTCCTCGCCGGGGCGAGCGCGGTCGCCATCGGCTCGGCCGCCATCGATCGGCCTCGAATCGCGACTGAACTGCACGATGGGGTACGGCAGTACATGCTCGATCATGGAGTCGCTGATCTGCGACAACTTGTAGGTGCCCTCGACGCAGCAGCCCACAGGGGTGATGCATGAACACAGATGATCCTACGTCGGTGGCCGATCGGTCGCACGCCCGACCCGCGGTCGCCGTGGCGGTTGGGCGGACGGCGGTCTCATTCCCTCGGGGCGAGCGGTTCCGCGAACCGGCGCTCCCCGTGAGAGATCGGCTCATCGTCGCGCTCGATCTCCCGACGCTGGCGGCCGCGGAGCGGATGACGCAGGCCCTTCGGCCGACCGTGTCCTGGTTCAAAGTCGGATCAGAACTGTTCACCGCGGCCGGCCCTGAGGCGGTGGCGATGGTGCAGTCGCACGGGGGGCGGGTGTTCCTCGACTTGAAATATCACGATATCCCGACCACCGTGGCTCGTGCGGTCGCCGCGGCGGCGCGGTTGGGGGTCGCAATGGTGACAGTTCACCTCGCGGGGTCGGTGCAAGGGCTTCGGGCTATCGCCGATGCGCTTGCCTCTGGAGGGGCGCGAGCGGGCCGACAACCTGGGGCGCGTCCATGGCTGCTGGGGGTGACGCGGCTTACGAGCCTCGAAGGCAGCACCACGACCGAAACCGTCATCGGCGCGGCGCAGCTGGCGCTGCGGAGCGGCTTCGACGGGGTCGTGGCGTCCGCACGAGAGGCGGCGGCGATCAAGCACGACTGTGGGAATGGGTTTGTGGTCGTCGCCCCGGGGATCCGACCGCCTGGGAGTGAACCCCATGATCAGCGACGGATCGCCACGCCGACGGAAGCCCTGAGCGCGGGTGCGGACTACCTGGTCATTGGTCGCCCGATTGTTGCCGCGGCGAGTCCCACGCTCGCCCTCGAGCAGGTGCTCGCGGAGATGGAGAGTGTCGGAGTCGGGAAATGATCTCGAGACCCGTGGACCTGGAGTTGCTCCTCACGCAGACAGGCGCGTTGCACAGCGGGCATTTTGTTCTCAGCTCTGGGATGCACAGCTCGCAGTACATTCAGTGTGCGCTTCTCCTCCAGCATCCCGCTCTCGCTGCGGCGGTCGGCGGCGCGCTCGCGGACCGATTCCGACTTGAGCGCCCCGAGGTCGTCATCGGCCCCGCCATGGGCGGGGTGGTCGTGGCCCATGAGGTCGCTCGCGCGCTGGGGGTGCGCGCGTTGTTCGCGGAGCGCGTCGAGGGGCTGTTTGCCCTCCGGCGCTCCTTTCAGATCCGCCCGGGGGAGCGGACGCTCATCGTCGAGGATGTGGTCACGACGGGAGCCTCGACCCACGAAGTCCACCGCTTGGTCGATCGTGCGGAGGGGATCGTCGTCGGCATGGGGGCCCTGGTGGATCGCAGCATGCAGCCGCCGACGTTCGGAGTGCGGTTTGAGGCGCTGCTGAAGCTGCGCGCCGATCTCTACCTCCCGGCGGACTGTCCGCTCTGTCGCACTCGCGTCCCACTCACCAAGCCCGGAAGCCGCCCGGTGGCAGTCCCCACTTAGGGACCTAACCGGCCCGCGTCGACCACCAGTTACAAGTGCCGCTCGATTCGGGAGTGCGAAGCACTGGACCCGAATTCCGAACAATTCGCTTCGTTGGTTGAAGTTCGTTCGGTTGACAGCCCTTTGGGCCGCCTCCTATAATGAGGCCAAGTTCCCCGGAGGTAGGACGTGGCGTTGCTGGATGACATCGACGAGGTGCTCATCCCGGAGGAGGCGCTCAAGGCCCGAATCCGGGAGCTGGGCCAAAGGATCAGCACGGACTATGCTGGGAAAGAACCGCTCCTGGTCGCCATCCTGACGGGGGCGGTTTTGTTTACCTCCGACTTGCTGCGCCAGATCTCGATCCCCTGCCAGCTCGATTTCATCGCGACGAGTTCCTACGGGGAGCAGGTCGATAGCTCGGGCGTTGTTCGGATCCTCAAAGACCTCAATCAATCCATCGAGGGCCGGCATGTCATCGTGGTCGATGACATCATTGACACCGGGCTCACGATGGACTACCTGCTGGAGACCCTCAAGACGCGGTACCCCGCAAGCCTGAAGGTGTGCGCGTTGCTCGACAAGCTCCCGCGACGGCGCCGGTTTGTCCCCATTGACTATCGCGGGTTTGAGATTCCCGATCGGTTCGTCGTGGGCTACGGGCTCGATTATGCCGGCCGGTACCGCAACTTGCCCTTCATCTGCGTTCTGAAGACGCAAGTCTACGGCCAGGCTCCGGCGATCCAGACGCAAACTCCAGCTGGTCGATCGGCCCCCGCATGATGGAGTTCATCGGTCGGACCCGAGTCGCGCGCCGCACGTACGGGTTTGATGATCTGGCCCTCGTCCCCGCGTCGACGACGGTCGATCCGCAGGACGTCGACCTCTCCTGGTCGGTCGGGCCGCACCGCTTTGCCCTTCCCTTCATCGCGTCGGCCATGGATAGCGTCATGGACGTCCAGATGGCCGCGACGTTGTCCGCGGCCGGCGCGGTGGGGGTGCTCAACCTCGAAGGGCTGCAAACGCGTTACGAGAACCCGCAGGAACCGCTCGACGCGGTCGGGGCCGCGGCCCCGGGCGAGGTCGTCGCCCTCCTCCAGCGCATCTATGCTGAACCGATTAAGGACCGCCTTGTGACGGCACGTGTCGAGGCGGTCTTGGCGGCGGGCGCGGTGGCTGCCGTCTCAGTGACTCCCGCCGGCGCAGGCCGGCTCGTGCCCCTCGCGGAGCGGGCTGGCGCCCAGCTCGTGGTGCTCCAGTCGACGGTCGTCACCGACCGTCATCACTCGTCCCGCGGTCGAGCCGTCTCGATCCGGGAGCTCATTGAGCGCGCCGAGGTGCCCGTCCTTGTTGGGAACTGCGTCGGGTATGATGCCGCGATGGCGTTGTTGGACGCGGGCGCCGCGGGTCTGTTTGTGGGCGTTGGCCCCGGAGCCGCATGCACGAGTCGGCGCGTGCTCGGAGTCGGCGTGCCGCAGGCGACGGCGATCAGTGATGTGGCCGCTGCCCGAGACGAGTTCCAGCGCCGCAGGGAACGGAGGATTCCAATTATCGCCGACGGTGGCATCGCGGTCGGCGGAGACGTGGCCAAGGCGATTGCCTGTGGGGCAGATGCGGTGATGTTGGGCTCGGCCCTCGCACGGGCGGAAGAGGCCCCCGGACGAGGGTTCCATTGGGGCATGGCGACCCCGCATCCCGCCCTACCGCGTGGGACACGCATCCGCGTGGGGACCACTGGAACGGTGCACCAAATTCTCCTGGGGCCGGCGACCACGGACGACGGATCGCAGAACCTCGCCGAGGCCCTCCGGACGGCGATGGGGATGTGTGGCGCGCGGACGATTCACGAGATGCATGGGGTCGAGATCATCATCGCCCCCGCCGTAGCCTCGGAAGGGAAGGCGCTGCAGTTCACCCAGCGCGTCGGACAGGGCCGGTGATGGGGGGCGCGGAGTCCCCCCGACCTCCCGACCAGAGGAGGACTGCGGTCGCGCAGCTGCACGCCTCGGCCGCACGCGGGGTCAAGGATCCTCAAGGGACCCCGGCGGCTGTTGACACCGTGGTCGTGGTGGATTTCGGGGCGCAATACGCGCAGCTCATCGCCCGCCGAGTGCGCGAACAGCACGTCCGAAGCCTGATCCTCCCCTACGACACCCCTCTCGAGGAGATCCGAGCCCTCCAACCCAAGGGCATCATCCTCTCCGGCGGGCCCGCGAGCGTCTACGAAATGGGCGCACCTCGAGTCGATCCGCACCTCTTCGAGAGCGGGATTCCCATCCTGGGGATCTGCTATGGCGTCCAATTGATGGCGCACTTGCTCGGGGGCCGGACCGCGACGACCTCGGCTCGGGAGTACGGCCGAACGCGCCTCTTCGTCGACGATCGAGGGGACCTCTTCGCGGGGCTCGAACCCCGCCTGCTGTGCTGGATGAGCCACGGCGATGCGGTCGTGGCGCTCCCTGACGGGTTTGTCCCGCTTGCCCACACCGATCAGACGCCGTTTGCTGCGGTGGCCGATCGACGGCGTCGACTCTTTGGCGTGCAGTTCCATCCTGAGGTCACACACACGCCCTGGGGCCGGGAAGTGCTTCGGAACTTCCTCACCCAGGTCTGTGCCTGCCGTCCGGAGTGGACGATGGCCTCGTTCATCGCGACCCAAGTCGAGGCGATTCAGACGCGGGTCGGCACCGATCGGGCGTTGTGCGCGCTCTCGGGGGGCGTCGACTCCGGCGCGGCCGCGGCGCTCGTCCACCGAGCAATCGGCAAGCAACTCACGTGCATGTTCGTCGACCACGGGTTCCTCCGTCAGAGCGAGCCTGACCAGGTGATTCGCACTTTCCGAGACCATTTTCACATCCCCCTCGTCCAGGTCGACGCACGCGACCGGTTCCAGCGGCGGCTCGCGGGGGTCACGGATCCTGAGGCCAAACGCCGGGCCATCGGGGAAGAGTTCATTGCGGTCTTCGACGAAGAGGCCGCCGGGCTCGGCCGGATCGACTTCCTCGTCCAAGGGACGCTCTATCCCGATGTCATCGAGAGCGGGACGCGCACGGCGGCGCGGATCAAAACCCACCATAACGTGGGGGGGTTGCCGGCGACGATGCGGTTCCAACTCATCGAGCCGTTCCGCGAACTGTTCAAGGACGAGGTCCGCGAAGTCGCCCGCCAACTAGACCTCCCTGACGCCATCGTCTGGCGCCACCCGTTTCCCGGCCCGGGGTTGGCAATCCGGATTCTGGGCGAGGTCACCGCCGACCGCCTGGACCTGCTCCGCGCTGCCGATGCGATCGTCGTCGAGGAGCTCCGGGCGTCGGGGCTTGCCCAAGATGTCTGGCAGGCGTTTGCCGTGCTGCTCCCAGTTCACGCCGTCGGGGTTCGGGGGGATGCTCGTACCTATGGCGACGCGCTGGCCATTCGCGCCGTGACGAGCGAAGATGGGATGACGGCTGATTGGGCCCGGTTGCCAGAGGACCTCCTCGAACGGCTCGCCAGCCGCATCACCCGCGAATTGCCCCGCATCGCCCGCGTCGTCTACGACATTACCTCCAAGCCGCCAGCCACGATCGAGTGGGAGTAGGCGCGCCTCGCCGGGTTCGGGCCCTTCCATAGCGCCAGTCGCATCGCTCTCGGCTAGACCTCAGCAGTAGGTAGTGCCCGATAGCGGGACTCCCTACAATAGGGGGAGACGTCTGCACGCCCATCGATCAACGCGCGGTGCACGTCCCACAAGGCCGATGGCGATAGACCTGCTCGAGGACCTCAACGCTCCGCAGCGCGAAGCGGTGTCCCATCCCGACGGACCGTTGCTCATCCTCGCCGGTGCGGGGAGCGGGAAGACCCGTGTGCTCGCGTACCGCATTGCCTACCTGATCCGCCACCGCAACGTCGGACCCGCACGCATCCTCGCGGTCACGTTCACCAACAAGGCCGCCCGAGAGATGAAAGACCGAGTCGATCGGCTCGTCGGGGGCGCACTCACCCGGGCGATGTGGATCGGGACGTTTCACCACATCTGCGGCCGGATCCTCCGGCGCCACGGCGATCGGATTGGGGTGGACAAGAACTTCCTCATCTACGACGAGGACGATCAACGAAGCCTCATGCGCCAATGCCTCGAGGATCTCGGGCTCGACGAACGGCGGTTCCCTCCTCCAGTTATGCTCGCCATGATCGATCGCGCCAAGAATGAGGCGATCGATCACGTCGTCTACGCGGCGCAGGCGACGGGATTCTATGAAGAGGTCGTCGCGCGCGTCTACCGCGCGTACCAAGCGGCGCTCCGAGATCGCAACGCCCTCGACTTCGACGACATGCTCTTGGAGGTCCTGCGCCTCTTTCAGGAAGCGCCAGAGATTCAGACAGAGTACCAGGAGCGCTTCCACCACGTGCTCGTCGACGAATACCAGGATACAAACCGCCCGCAATACTTGATTGTCCGCGCGCTTGCCGAGCGGCATCGCAATCTCTGCGCCGTAGGCGATGAGGATCAATCGATCTACAAATGGAGAGGATCGGACGTTCGCAACATTCTCAACTTCGAACGAGACTACCGCGATGCGACGATCATCAAACTGGAGCAGAACTATCGATCGACCAAGACGATCCTCCGCGCCGCGACCGAGGTCATCCAGCACAACCCGCACCGGCACGGCAAAGTCCTGTGGACGGAAAACGCGGCGGGAGACCCTCTCACTCTCTACGAAGCGTATGACGGCCATGATGAAGCCCGGTTCGTGGTCGACGCGATCCATCAGGTCAAGGACTCGCACCGCTACCGGGACTGTGTCGTGTTGTATCGCACCAACGCGCAATCCCGTCTCTTCGAAGAGGAGCTGTTGCGCCGCGGGATTCCTTACAGCATCGTCGGCGGGGTCCGGTTCTACGAACGCAAAGAGGTCCGCGACATCCTCGCGTACCTGCGCCTCGCCCTTGTCCCCCAGGATCTCGTTAGCCTCAAACGGGTCATCAACGTCCCACGGCGCGGGATCGGGGACGTGAGCCTCGCCCGCCTGGAAGCCTACGCCGCCGCGCATGGGGTGGGGGTGCTCGCGGCAATGGCGATGCCCGACGCGGTGGCGGCGCTGCCGAAGGCTGCGCAGGTTGCGGCGGGCCAGTTCGTCGGTCTGGTGGAGCGGCTGCGTGACCGGGCCCAGCGTGTGCGGACCGCCGACCTGATCGACGCGACCATTGTCGAGACCGGCTACCAGGCCATGCTGGAGACTGAGGACACCGACGAGGCCTACAGCCGATTGGAAAACCTCAGGGAACTCATCACGGTCGCCCAGGAATTCACCGAGGCGACGGGGGAGGAGAGCCTGGAGGCGTTCTTGCAGCACCTGTCGCTCGTCACTGATCTAGATACGTGGCACGATGAAGCCGATCGGCTGACGTTGATGACCCTGCACAGCGCGAAGGGCCTGGAGTTTCCCGTGGTGTTCCTCGCGGGGTTAGAGGAGGGCCTGTTCCCCCACGCACGCTCGATTGAAGAGGAGGGCGGGCTGGAGGAAGAGCGTCGTTTATGCTACGTGGGAATGACGCGGGCGAAGGAGCGATTGGTCCTCTCCTACGCGCGGAGTCGTACCATCTTCGGCTCGACCATGCCGGGTGTGCCGTCCCGGTTCCTCGACGAAGTCCCTACCGACCTGATCTCCCAGCCCGATCTTGGGCGCACGGCACCCCCTCTGGTGCCGGAAGAGGACGATCGGGCAATTCCGGATCTTGCAGTCGGCAATCGGGTCCGCCACACGACTTTCGGAGACGGCAAGGTGCTCGTGGTGGAAGGGGAGGGAGCTCGCGCGGTCGTGACCGTGCAGTTCGCTGTGGGGGTCAAGCGGCTTGCGCTGGGCTATGCCCCCCTGGAGCGGATCTAGCCGATGTGGGGGCGCGGGCTCGCGCTCGGGCTTGTGGTCGGCGCCGTGATCGCGGCCGTCGGATCACCCGGCGCTCCCCGAGACCTTGGGCAATGGTCTGATCCGGTTGTCATCGCCGAGACGACGGTCGCCGCTCGTCCCGTCCTCCTCACCACCGCACGGGGCTTTCAGGTGTTTTGGCTGGACCGGCGCAATGGCACCATCGAGCTCCGCCAGGTCGCGCTTGATGCAACGCGGCCCGGCGATCGATCCGGCACGACGCTTGCGAGTGGCGTCGACGGCCGGTTCGGATGGCCCGTTGCGACAGTCGTCGGGGACCACGTTCATGTGCTGTGGATGAGACGAGGCGCCGAGACGGTGCAGCTCATGGGGGCCGTGGTGGATGAGCGAGGCACCGTCCTCGTCGCGCCACGCCCGTTGGGCCCGATCGCAGACGAATCAGGATCACTCGCGATCCTTTCGGTGCGTGAGCGTGTCCACGTCGCCTGGAGCCAGTTTGATCATGGACAGCGCAGGATTTGGTACCTGCAACTTGCCGCCGACGGGCAGCCCCTGATTGTGGCACACCCGGTCGCCTTGGGCGAGAGCCCAACCTTGGTCGCCGGAGATCCCATTCATGCACTCTGGTGGCAGTCGGGGGGGTTCGATTCGTACCGACTCATGACGGCCAACCTGACCGCCGGCATACTGACCGACCAACGTCCGCTGACCCCATCGATCCTCCAGGGACAGGTCAGCCCGCCTGTGGGGGGGACAGGACCTGATGGGCTCGATGTGCTCTTCACGGTTGTGGAGCGAGGATTCGGCACCCGAGAGCGCCTCTACCATCTCCGGCTTGGCAAGAGCGGTCCGTCGCCTCGGGAGGCGTTCCCCGAGATTCAGTCGGCCGGGGAGGTTGCGGGGGCGTTAGTCGATGACCAGCCCATCGTGATTTGGACCGCACCAGCCGGACGGTCGGGTCACCTCGAGGTGTTCACAGCACGCTTCGATTCAGCCGTGCAAGACGTCGAGCGAGTCGTGCGTGTCGCCTACAGCCCCGGTGGGTCACGACTTCCTGCGATTACCGCTGGACCTGAGGCGTTCAGCGCGGCATGGCTCGAAGTGGTGGGGGTTACTCGCTTTCGCCTCGTCGTGGCGACCACCGCGAACGCGCGTCCTCGACGGTTCTTGCTCGGTGTCCCCGAACTGGACCTGTCTCGACCGGTCCAGTTGGGTCTCTTTGCGGGTACTGTGGCTGCGACGATCCTGCCTTACACCCTTATCTACGTGGTCGGTTTTGCGCTCATCGCCATGGCGCTCATCGGCCTGTGGTTTACGGTTTTTGGGGAGTTTGGTTGGGTGGAGGTGCTACGCGTTCGGCGCGGGATCCGTCTGGCGCTTTTTCTGGTCACCGCGTGGGGCCTTGAGAGCCTCAGCCGCGTCGTGATCCCGGGCGCGCCCGCTGTCGGGTTGCTCGCGGCGGCGATGGTGGGTCCTGGCGTCCTCGTCGGGCTCGCCGTGAATCGCGGGTACTGGCCGCAGCCCCTGCAGTTCTGGGGGGTGGCGGTAGTGGTGCTTTGGGTGCAACTCATGATCGTCCTCTTCCCGTGGGGGGTCCACCAGCTGTCCCAGTTCTAGCGAGAAGGGCAGGGGGGCGCGATCCGGAGCACCGCTCCGGACGGCGTCGGAGGTTACGCTAGACGGAGGATACGTGACCAGCAGGTGGAATAGACTGTGCCAAAATACACTAGTAGCCTGGGTACGGATGGGTGTGCGAGATGTCGGCGCATCCTGTGGCGGGTGGGGGCCACACCATCGGGTTCGTGCTCACGGCTGAGGAGGGCGGGATTCAATGAGAAGCTGGGCCGCACTGCTGACAGTCGGGGCTTTGCTCGTTGCAGTTTTTGCCCCGGGAGCGGTGGGACAAGGGACGCCGCTGAAGCTCCCGGACATTCCCAATCCCAAAGTGGCCGCGAATGCCCCGGAGATCGGGAAATCTGGCGGGACCTATGTCGTCGGTTCATTCGGCGATCCACGAACCTTCAACCCCATCGTGGCGCAAGAGACCTCCTCGACCGACGTGCTCAACCCGATCTTCGATGGTCTGGTCGAGCAGAACTACCTCACCGGCGAGATCGAGCCGGCGTTGGCGGAGTCCTGGGAAGTGAGCAAGGATGGGAAGAGTTGGACCTTCACGTTGCGGCAAGGTGTGTCGTGGTCTGATGGCAGTCCGCTCACGATCGACGATGTTGTGTTCACCTTCCAGGCGATCTTCACTGAAGGCGTCCAGTCCAGTAGCAAGGATTCACTGACGTTTGAGGGCAAGCCCGTTCGGTGGAAGAAGCTGGACGACCGACGCATCCAGTTCACGACCGAAAAGCCGGTTGGGACCTTCCTGCGGCTTATTGGCGCAGGCATCATCCCCAAGAGCAAGCTCGCGGACGCGTTGGCCAAGGGGGGGGCCGAGTTCAACAAGAGCTGGGGCGTGAACACCGCGCCCAAAGATATCGTCGGGACTGGGCCGTTCGTCATGCAGTCGTACCTCCCCGGGCAGCGCGTGGTGTTTCTCAAGAATACGCGCTATTGGAAGGTCGACAAGAAGGGGACCCGGTTGCCCTACCTGCTCCGGTACGTGCGTTTGATCACGCCCAATCAGGAACAGGTCCGGCTGAAGTTCCTGGCGGGGGAGACGGACGTCTATTCGGCCCGTCCGCGCGAGTTTGCCGAGTTTAAGCAGGGGGAGAAGGCGGGAAACTACACCATATACGATGGCCCGGAGACGTTCAGCTCAGAGTTCCTGGTCTTCAACCAGAATCCGGCAGGGATTTCGGCGCCCAAGCTGACCTGGTTCCAAGACGTACGGTTCCGCCGCGCAATCAGTTACGCTATCGATCGGAACACGATCGCGCAGCAAGTCTATGCGGGGCGCGCGACACCCGCGTGGGGGCCGGTGAGCATCGGGAACAAGCTCTATGCGAAACCGAACCTCCCGACCTCCCCGTATGATCTCAACCGCGCACAGTCAATGCTCGCGGAAGCCGGGTATCGGAAGGGCGCCGACGGGTTCCTCCACGATGCCGCAGGGAACATTATCGAGTTTACCCTCTCAACGAACTCCGGGAACCTCGACCGGGAGTCGATTGGGAATATCCTCCGGCAGGATTTCACCAAGTTGGGAATCAAGGTCACCTACGCGCCCGAAGAGTTCAACACGATGGTCGGCAAGTTGACGGGGACGTTCAAATGGGACGCGATCATTATTGGGCTGACCGGCGGGATTGAGCCCGTCACCGGGCGTAATGTCTGGCTGTCGTCCGGATCGCTGCACATGTGGTACCCGAAGCAGGACAAGCCGGTGACCGATTGGGAGACGGAGATCGACAAACTCTTTGATCAAGCGACCGCCGAGGTGGATAGTAAGAAGCGCGCCCAGTTCTACTTCAGGTGGCAAGACATCGTGGCGCAGCAAGTGCCGCTACTGTACTTCTCATACCCGAAGACGCAACCCGCGGTCCGAAACACGCTCGGGAACATCAAGATCGGCCTGCAGGGCGCCATCGGGACGATCGACACCTTGTACTACAAGACCGCGTACAAGTAGACTGACGCGAGCGGGGGGGGCAGAAAGTCCCCCCTCCGCTCGCGTCCCCTACCTCCATGCTCAGGTACGTCGTCCGACGGCTCCTGCAGATGATCCCCCTCCTGCTGGGGGTAACGATCCTTTCGTTTCTCGTGATCCAGCTATCGCCGGGGGACTTCCTCTCTGAGATCCGGCTGAATCCAGTTGTCTCCCAGCAGACGGTCGACCAGATGCGGGCGGACTTTGGCCTGGACCAGCCCCTCTACATTCAATACCTCAAGTGGGTGCGGAATATCGTCCGCGGGGACTTTGGGTATTCCTTCGCGTTCCAGGTCCCGGTTCTCTTCTTGATCCGCTCGCGGTTGTTCAACACGTTGCTCCTCAATCTCGTCGCCTTGACGTTCGCGTGGATGATCGCCCTCCCGGTCGGTATCACGGCGGCGACCCGGCAGTATACCGCCATCGACAACGCGACCTCCTTGACGGCCTACATCGGAATTTCCACCCCGACCTTTTTCTCCGCGCTGCTGTTCCTCTACTTTGCGTTTAAGACCCGGTTGCTGCCGATCGGGGGAATGACGAGTCTGGACTACGATGACTTCACGTGGCTGGGAAAAGTGCTCGACGTGGCCCACCACCTCGTCATCCCGGTAGTGGTCGTGGGCTTCCTCAGCATCGCCGGGCTGATGCGTCAGGTGCGGGGGAACCTTCTCGAGGTCTTGCGCCAAGATTATGTGAAAACGGCACGGTCGAAGGGGCTGGCAGAACGCGTCGTGCTGCGGAAGCACGCCTTGCGCAATGCGATCAACCCGCTGATCACGATCTTTGGATTTGAGCTCGGCGGGCTCTTAGGCGGCTCCGCGATCCTTGAAAATGTAATCGGGTGGCCCGGGTTGGGGCAGCTCATCCTCCGCTCGGTGCTTGCCAAGGATCTCTATGTCGTGATGGGCAGCCTCCTGATTGCGGCGGTGACGCTCGTGTTGGGGAACTTGGCGGCCGATGTGTTGCTGGCGTTGACTGATCCGCGGATTCGCTACGACTAGCTGAGATGGCAGAGATTGCGTCGACCCGGACATCAAAACTGAAACGGACCCCCGTCACTGCGGGGGCGACTCGCACCCCGCTCCAACTCGCCTGGCGGCAGCTCCGCAAGCACCGCATTGCGATGATCGGCGGAACCGTGCTGGTCGTGCTGTATGCGATGATGGTGTTTGCGGACCCGCTTGCGCCGTACGGACTGGACTTCACCGACCGCGTGAAATTCTACCATCCGCCCGTGGCCCTCCATTTCGTGGGGGCCGATGGCACGTGGAGCCTTCGCCCGTTCGTCTATAACTATGTGGTCGTGGATCCAGGCCTGCGAACATTCAAGGAGGACACGTCCCAACGGTACCCGGTGAAGTTTCTCGTCGCGGGCGAGCCGTATCGCCTCCTGTGGGTGATCCCCAGTCATACGCACCTCTTTGGGGTCGACGGGCCGGCGGGGATCTTCTTGCTGGGGACGGATGGGTTCGGGCGCGACCTGTTGACCCGGATCCTCCATGGCAGCCGTGTCTCCCTGATCATCGGACTCCTCAGCACCATGATCACCATTCCGATTGGGATGGTCTACGGTGGCATTGCCGGATTCTATGGGGGCCGCGTCGACAACATCATGATGCGGGTCGCGGAGGTCATCATCACGTTTCCGGGGCTCTACTTGTTGATTACGTTGAGTGCCGTGTTGCCAACGAATGTCGGGTGTACGACGCGATTCTACCTCATCATCCTCATCTTAAGTTTCATTGGATGGGCGGGATTCTCTCGGCTGATCCGCGGGTACGTCCTGTCGTTGAAGGAGCGGGAGTTTGTGCTCTCCGCACGCGCGGCGGGGTTGGACGACCTCCGCATCATCATCCGGCACATCCTTCCCAATACAAGTTCGCTGGTCATCGTCGTGGCGTCGCTCGGGATCCCTGGTGCGATTCTGGGAGAGTCGAGCCTGAGTTTCATTGGCCTGGGGATCCGCGAACCCTGCTCGAGTTGGGGGAACCTCCTCTCGCAAGGAGCCAACCTAATCAACCTCAGCCGCTCCCCTTGGCTGCTCTTTCCCGGCGTGTTCATCATCATCGCAGTGATAGCGTTCAACTTCCTCGGCGATGGGATTCGGGATGCCCTTGATCCGAGGCTGAGAACCGGGTAGCAGCCGCCGCGCTAGGGCGGACCCTCTGACCCAAAGGCCGGGGGGTTGGAGGCCGCGGAGAACGTTGGTCCCCTGAAACCTGTCCCACGGGCCTGGCGAGCGGACGGAAGTACCATGGTGGGTCCCTCTAAGGGTTCGCGGAGCATGTCTGGCTAGCGTCGCCCCCCGGCTACAGGAACGTTCGTCTATCGCCCCCCATCGATCACTGATGGTTGGGCAACCCTCCGAGACCCGAGACTCGGAACTTCCACGGTAACTGAAACGTATCACCCAGTGGCAGCGCCAGGAAGGTGATACCAAACACACGTTCGGCAGGAACGTTCCTAATATTGCGAATTCTAGTATAGCCGAGTGATCTTTTGTATACGTGAACGTGATGGAACTCTGATACTAACTACTTTAAGCCGGTGAAGCGCACAGTTGTCGGTCCGTCTATGAAAGTGTGGAGGTGCCCAAGATGGCAGTGAAGGTTGAGGACAGGACGGGACTTGACGAGGTCATGACTGTCGCGCAGGTCGCCGACTACCTGCATTTGAACAAACTGACAGTGTACAAGTACATCCGTGACGGGAAACTCCCAGCAGCGCGGCTCCGTCGGACATTCCGCGTCATGCGGGAGGATGTCCACAAGTTTCTTGAGGCACAGCGCGTTGGCCCAGAGATGAAGGCCAAGCCCGTTCGCCAAGTCCCGCGGGTGAGTCCGCCGGCGCCCGCCCAACCGGCGCGCGCAACCCATCAGGACTTCGAGGGGTATTTCGACCCGCGCCGGGAGGGGGTCCAGTCCCGCGAGTCCATGGTTGCCTACAATCCCGTGCACTGGGTCATCAAGGACCTACACTAAAAGAATCCATCGTCCAAAGGAGGTGAGGTACCAGACTCATACTCTGGTGTGTGGCGAGAGAAGTCGCAGGTGAGACAAACTGCTCTTCGTAGCAAGGAGGAACAGCAATGCCTAACAAGCTGAGATGGTTTGCGCTCCTGCTAGCGCTGGTGTTTGCGATTGGCTACCCCGCGCTGGTAGGAGCTGCCCCAGGCGGTCCCGCATCTGGCACTGATACCGTCAACCTCTTCACGCAGCAAGAGCCGTCCTGCTTCAACCCTACCGCTGATGCGTGCCAGATGTTCGTCGCGTCGATGGTTCGGTCGACGATCTTCGTAGATGCGGTCGGGTTGTCGAGCACCTGGAAATACTCCCCCGAGATGGTCGAGAAGATCCCGAACCTCAAGGACGGCGACTGGAAGGTCTTGCCCAACGGCAAGATGCAAGTGACCTGGAAGATCCGCCAGGGGTTCACCTGGCAGGACGGGGCCCCCGTCACCGCGCAGGACTGGATCTGGGCCCGGTTCGTGAACCTTCACCCTGACTTTCCCACCGCGGGTCGAGATGTCGCCAAGCGTGTCGACAACATTCTTGCCCCAGACCCCTACACGATGGTGGTCCAGTGGAACAAGAAGTACTTCGGGGCCAATCTCAGCGTGGCGGGATCGTCGATTATCCCCAAACATGCCACCGAGAAGTTGTTCCGCGCCGCCCCCTCGAAGTTCGACCAGGCCTGGGGGACCGGCGTTCCCACCCTGGGGAACGGGCCCTACATCCTGAAGCAGTGGCAGAAGGGCGCGTCGATCACGGTTGAGGCTAATCCGAACTGGAAAGGCACGCCCCTGCAACCGGCCAACCCGACGGTGAAGCGGATCAATTTCCGATTCATTTCGGATACCAACACGCTCATCGCCAACGTGCTCTCCGGATCGGCTGATGCGACTGACGAGACCGCGATCCCCTTTGTCTCGGGTCTTGAGCTCGAGAAGCGCCTTAAGAGCGAGGGCCGGACGGATGTCGTGCTCAGAGCTGAGCCCGGCTTGGTCTGGGAACACATCGACCTGAACACGGACAACCTGCACCTGAAGGACAAGCGCGTCCGCCAAGCGCTCATCTATGCGATCAACCGCGATGAGTTGGTCAACCAGCTCTTCGAGGGTAAGCAAGTCGTGTCCCATTCGTTCTTGCCCGAGAAACACTACGCCTACAACAAGGCCGTCAAGAAGTACAACTTCGATCCCGCGAAGGCGAAGGCATTGCTCGCCGAGGCGGGGTACACACCCGGGTCGGATGGGATTCTGCAGAAAGGCGGGCAGCGGCTGTCGTTGGTCTTCATGACGACGGCCGGCAACCGTACCCGCGAGCAGGTCCAGCAAGTCCTCCAGAGCCAGTGGAAGACGGTCGGCGTCGAGGTGAAGATCCAGAACCAGCCGGCCCGCGCCTACTTTGGAGACACGCTCCCGAGCCGAAAGTTCGAGATGGCCATGTTCGCCTGGGTGTTCAGCCCGCAGGCTGACTGTGAGGGGCTCTACACCGGGGATACCATCCCGAGCCCTGAGCATCACGAGGGGCAGAACTACTCCGGGTACAAGAACGATGAGGTCACGAAGATCTGCCACGCTATCCCTGAGGAACTCGATCAGGCGAAGCGGGTAGAGATGTTCAAGCGCGCACAGGATCTGTGGGTAGAAGATCTCCCCGTTATCCCGCTCTACCTGCGATCGGACTACACGAGCCACAAGGCGGGACTCCAAGCGTGGTTGCCGACGGGGGCCGACACGCCCGTCACCTGGAATGCGCCCGCGTGGAAGTGGAGCCGCTAACCGAATAGATGGCACGGCGAGACGGGCCAATCCCCGTCTCGCCGTCCAGTCGATACGCCGATGAGCCGCTACCTCGCCCGACGGCTACTGCAGATGATCCCGCTTGTCTTTGGCCTGTCTGTGATCATTTTCTTGGTGTTAGCTCTGGCCCCGGGCGACCCGGTGGATCTGTTGATCTTTGGGAATCCGCAGATCCGTCCCGAGGACGTGGTCCGGCTGAAACACTTCTATGGGCTCGACCAACCCATGTACCTCCGGTACTTCAAGTGGTTGGGCGCGGCCGTTCTCCACGGAGACCTGGGGTATTCGCGCACCTACAAGACACCGGTTTTTTCATTGATTGGGGCCCGCGTGAGCAACAGCCTCTGGCTTACGATTCCTGCCTTCTTCCTCGCTTTGCTGGTGGCGGTCCCCGTGGGGATCTATTCGGCCTTGCACCAGTATTCCGCTCGCGACTATGCGGCCACGTTCCTCACCTTCTTTGGCGTCTCCATTCCCGTGTTCTGGTTCGGCATCATGATGATTTATTTGTTCGCCGTTTGGCATCCCTGGTCGGCGATCTCGGCTTTGGCGTGGTTACGCCTGCCGGCGGGGGGGTTCGCCAGTTCGGGGGTTTCCGAGGGGGTCGCGGTCTATGCGGACCGGATCCAGTACATGATCTTGCCGGTGATCGTCTTGTCGTTGTTGTTTATGGCGGGGTACACACGCTTCACGCGTTCGAGCATGCTCGAGGTTGTCCGACAGGACTACGTGCGCACAGCGCGGGCGAAGGGGCTGGAGACTCGCGTGGTGATCAACAAGCACGCCCTCAAGAACGCCATGATCCCGCTGGTCACGATCATTGCGCTCTCCGTCCCCGGGTTGTTTGCGGGCGCCCCGCTCACCGAGACGGTCTTCGGCTGGCCGGGGATTGGGCAATTGCTCGTCACGTCGGTGCAAGGCGCTGATTTCGCCGTCGCCCAAGGGATTATCATGGTGCTCGCCGGTTTGGTCATCGTCTTCAATCTGCTCGCCGATGTCGCGTACGCGTTGTTGGATCCACGTATCCGGTACGACTGATCGGTCCTGTGGAGGACGTCCCGATGGCTGTCATTGCTGAACGGGGCCTGGTCGTCAAGAGTCCGCCGAGTGAAGGGTATTGGCGCATCGCATGGGGACGCCTCAAGCGCCACCGAGTCGCGATGGTGGGGGGGGGGATCGTAGGGGTCTTCATTCTCATCGCGATCTTTGCCGGGTCGCTCACGCCGTACGCGTTTGACCAGATCGATCTCTACAAGAGAAAGGCGGCTCCCTCTCTCGCGCACCCCCTCGGAACTGACGAGCTCGGTCATGATGTGCTCACCCGATTGCTCTACGCCGGCCGCATATCGCTGACGGTCGGGTTTTCCGCTGCCGCGGCCGCGGTGTTGCTCGGGACCCTCGTTGGTGGGATCGCCGGATTCCATGGCGGCTGGAAGGACAACGCGCTCATGCGGTTTACGGACATCATGTTCTCAATCCCCGACCTGCCCATCCTTATCATCATCGCGCGGTACCTGGGTGGGAGCGTGCTCGGGATCGTGCTCGTGATCAGCGCGTTTGCCTGGATGGGGGTGGCGCGACTCGTCCGGGGCGAACTGTTGAAGTTGCGCCAACAGGATTTCGCTGAAGCCGCGCGCGCGATCGGCGCCAGCGATACCCGGATCTTAGCCCGGCACTTGGTCCCCAATGCATTGGCGCCCGTGATCGTCTCGGCAACCCTCACCGTGGGTGGCGCTATCCTCACGGAGGCGGGCCTGTCCTTCCTGGGGATTGGCATCCAGCCCCCAACGCCATCGTGGGGGAACATGCTGCAGAACGCGCAGGACTTCATCTGGACCACGCCCTGGCTCGCCGTCTGGCCGGGCGTGATGATCTTCCTAACGGTGCTCTGCTTCAACTTCTTCGGGGACGGGCTCCGGGACGCGCTCGACCCGCGGCTGAAGATCTAAGGGTCCGCGCGGGAAGGCATCCGCCCGGGGATCTTGAACAATGGGTGCCCACAGAGGCACGAGGGGGAGGCACATGCATCACCACAAGGGGGAGAGGCACCAATGACACATCGAGGTGGAAGCTGGTTCGTTGTGTGTGTGACTGTGATTGTCAGTCTGGGTCTCCTGCCGGCGCTCCCGAGTCCCGCCAGCGCGCAGCAGCAACGGGACACGGTCGTCATCGGGATGGCCCAAGAGCCCGACTGTCTCATCAGTTCCTTCTGTTCCATGGCGGCAGGGTCGGCCGTGCTCAACTCGATGTTCGCCAGTATGGTCGAATATAACGATCAGTGGAAGTTGGTCCCGCGCCGCGTGGAGAAGATTCCCACCGTCAAGGACGGCGACTGGCAGTTGTTGCCGAACAAGAGGATGAAGCTTACCTACAAGATCAGGCCGGGGTTCACCTGGCACGATGGCAAGCCGGTCACGGCGATCGACACCTCCTGGACGTACCTGATGTTGCGGAACCCGAGGAGCCCAACGATCAGCCGGTTCATCCTCCGGAAGATCGACAACATGCTCGTGCCGGATCCCAACAACCCCTACACGCTCGTCGTGCAGTGGAACGAGCTCTACCCGTTTGCGAACACCGGGCATACGACCCTGCCCAAGCATGTGATGGAGCAGGCTTATCAACAAGATCCCTCCAAGCTGAAGACCCACAAGCAGAACACGGCGCCGGTGGGCAACGGCCCCTACAAGATCATCGAGTGGGTTCCCGGGAGCCATATCACGCTCGAGGCATACGACAAGTTCCCGGGCGGGGCGGCGAAGATCAAGCGCCAGGTGTGGCGGTTCATCCTGGACAGCACAGTGCTCCAGGCGAACCAGATCGCGGGGCAGGTCGACGCGACCGAGATCAACAACTTCTCGATCGACCAGATGGTCGAGATTGAGAAGCGCAACCCACAGATCGCCGCCCACTACACGCCATCGCTGACTTGGGAGCACATCGATCTCAACCTGGACAACGAGTGGCTGAAAGACAAGCGCGTGCGTCAGGCGCTCGTCTACGCGATCAACCGGGACGAGATGGCCGCCAAGCTCTTCCTGGGTAAACAACCCGTCGCGCACACTTGGCTCCCCACGCTACACGAAGGGCACAATGCGAAGGTCAAGAAGTACGCCTACGACCCCGCGCGGGCGAAGGCGTTGCTCGCGGAAGCCGGGTTCAAACCGGGTACCGATGGGATCCTCCGCGATGCCGCCGGGAAACGGGTGGAGTTGACCATCATGACCACGGCCGGCAACGCGCAGCGGGAGCAGGTAGAAGTGATCATGAAGGAGCAACTCAAAGACGTCGGCATCGACCTAAAGATCGACAACCGGCCTGCGTCCGTGTTCTTCGGCCAGATTACCAACAGGCGGCAGTTCCCACACCTGGCAATGTACGCCTGGGTGATGAGCCCCATCTCTTCCGGCTTGCTGTGGCACTCTGGCCAGATTCCCACGCCCGCCAACAATTTCGAGGGTCAAAACATCCCGGGGTGGCGGAACGCCGAAAATGACAAACTCATCGACGAGGCCCTGACGGAACTCGACGCCGCGAAGCGGATCCAGCTGCTGCAGCGCGAGCAAGAAATCTGGGTGGACGAGCTGCCATCGATCCCGCTGTTCTTCCGCCTCTCGCTTACGACGGCGAAGAAGGCGTTGAAGGGCGTGAAGCCGGCGGGATTGTCCGGTACCTACATTACCTGGAACTCCGAAGAGTGGTTCTGGTCGCAGCAGCAGTAGGGACACGGTGAACGCCGGGGGCGGGGTGATTCCCTGCCCCCGGACTGGAGGGGTTGCGTGCAACGGTTTCTGTTTCGCCGTGCAGTCCAGACCGTCATCATCTTGGCGGGGTTGTCGGTGTTGATGTTCACGCTCCTTGTGGTCACCCCCGGCGACCCGGTCGAACTGCTCGCGGCGAGCGATCCGAACATCCAGCCCGAGGATATCAAAGGGCTCAGGGAGTACTACGGCCTCGATGACCCGCTCTATTTGCGGTACAAGAAGTGGTTGACCGCGACGGTGTTCCATGGCGATTTGGGCTACTCCCGGACCTACGGGCAGCCTGTCAGGAAGCTCATTGGGGACCGTTTGAAGAACACCGTCACGCTCTTAACCGCCGCCTTCGGCATTGCGTTGGTCCTGGGGGTGATTGTCGGCATCTATTCGGCGTTGCACCAATACTCGCTCTCGGACTACACCATTACGATCTTTTCCTTCGCGGGCCTCGCGATGCCCGTGTTTTGGCAAGCCATTGTCTTCATCCTCCTCTTTGCTGTCTGGGCCCCATGGGCCCAGATCCCCGCCTTGGCCTGGTTGAAGTTTCCCGCCGGCGGGATGATGACCCCCGGCGTCGCCGGAGGGGCGGCGACGATCTTTGATCGGCTCCATCACCTCATCCTGCCGACGCTGGTCTTGGGGACTCACGGGATGGCCTCGTGGGCGCGCTACACCCGGTCCAGCATGCTCGAGGTCGTTCGGCAAGACTACGTCCGCACCGCGCGCGCGAAAGGGAACCCCGAACGGGTGGTGGTGAACAAGCACGCCATGCGGAACGCCTTGATCCCGCTCATCACCCTGGTCGCGTTGAGCATCCCGGGAATTCTCAACGGAGCCGTGTTGACCGAAACGGTGTTTAGCTGGCCAGGCATGGGTCTGCTCTTGTTCCAGGCGGTGTTGGGCCACGACCACGCGGTTGCCATGGCCGCCTTGCTGTTCTTCGCGCTCTTGACGATCAGCTTCAACATCCTTGCTGACATCGCGTATGCGATCGTGGATCCGCGGATCCGGTACGACTGAACCGGAGAGAGGTAACGAAGCATGGCACAGCAGGCGACGCCGCGGGAATTCGCTGCCGACCTCGCCCGGCGACGTCGTGAGGCCTCGGGAGCCGCGGCTGGGCTTACCTACTGGCAGATCGCTCGGCGACGGTTTTTCAAACACAAGCTCGCGCTCATTGGAGCCATCGTGGCCATCGGCTTGTCGCTGATGGCCATCTTCGCGTCGGTCATTGCGCCGTTCTCGTTCGAGCGCATTAGCCTCGACACCCGGTGGGTGCCGCCGAGCTTTCCCCACGCGTTCGGGACCGATGAGCTCGGACGAGATGTGTTGACGCGGATCATGTATGCGGGGCGGATCTCCCTCACCGTGGGGTACGTCACCGCGGTCTCGATCGCGGTCGTCGGGTCGCTCGTGGGCGCGGTCGCCGGGTTCTACGGTCGGTTCATCGACTCCGTGCTCATGCGGACTGTTGACATGCTGCACGCCATCCCCACGTTGCCGTTGTACTTAATCCTCGCCGCGCTCATCCCGGGGGGCGGCGTGACCCGGATTGTCCTCATCTTCACGGTCTTTGGCTGGACCACGGTCGCCCGACTGGTCCGCGGTCAGATCCTTACCTTGCGCACCCAAGACTTCGTGGAGGCGGCGCGCGCGATGGGCGCCTCAGAGACCCGCATTATCCTGCGCCATCTCGTTCCCAATGCGCTCGCGCCCGTTATCGTGGCGGCGACGTTGACAGTCGGCGGAGCGATTTTGGCCGAGTCGGGACTCAGCTACCTTGGCCTGGGCATTCAGCCGCCCACCCCGTCATGGGGGAACATGCTCCAGCGCGCGCAGGAGTACCTCTGGAACGCGTCGTGGCTCGCGGTCTTCCCTGGGCTCTTCATCTTTATCACGGTTTTGAGCTTTAACTTCTTGGGGGATGGGTTGCGGGACGCGCTCGATCCGCGATTGAAACTCTAGAATCCGGTCCGGGAGGTGAGGGGGATGCAAATCGGAGTCCGCATTGGTGCGGTGGCAGTGTGTCTGGCGCTGGTTGGCCTAACACTCCCCGCGACCGGGGCACCCGCCCAGCGGGATACGTTGGTGATCGGGATGGCCCAGGAGCCCGATATCCTTGGGGAGTTCTCCATCATGGTAGCTGCCGGGGTCATCCACAACACGCTGTGGGGGTTCATCGCGCCATACACCGAGAAGTGGACCCGAGTTCCCCAGATGGTCGAGAAGATTCCGACGATCAAAGACGGGGATTGGCAGCTGCTGCCCAACAACAAGATGCGGGTCACCTGGAAGCTGAAGCGGGGTTTTAGCTGGCACGATGACCGACCGGTCACCGCGCTCGATTGGCGGTTCACCTATGGGATGTTGCGCAACCCGCAAACGCCCCAGGTAAGCCGGTTCATCCTGCGCAAGGTGGACAACATCTTAGTGCCCAACCCCGACGATCCCTACACACTGGTGGTCCAGTGGAACGAGCTGTGGCCGTTCGCGAACACGAGTCCCTTTGGCAACCAGATCGTCTACCCGCGGCACATTCTCGAGTCGGCGTACCTGAAGGACCCGACGAAGCTCAAGGCGCACCCCTATTGGCGCGCCCCGGTGGCAACCGGTCCGTATAAGTTCGTCGAGTGGGTCTCCGGGAGCCACATCATGCTGGAGGCCTACGACAAGTGGCCGCTGGGGAAGCCTGCGATCAAGCGCATCACCTTCCGGTTCATCCTGGATTCCACGGTCTTGCAGGCGAACTCGATCGCGGGGACGGTGGACGGGACGGAAGTCGGGAACTTCAGCGTCGACCAGATGGTGGAGATAGAGCAGCGGAACCCGAAGGTCGCGACCCACTACACCGAAGCGCTGCGGTGGGAGCGCATCGACTTCAACCTGGATAACGAGTGGTTCAAGGACAAGCGCATCCGCCAGGCATTCGCGTACGGCATCGATCGCGAAGCGATCGCCAAGGCGCTGTCCAGAGGCAAGCAACCTGTCGCGCATTCGTGGCTCGCACCACGACACCCTGCCTACAATCCGAACGTAAAGAAGTACCCCTACGATGTGGCGCGAGCGAAGGCGTTGCTCGCGGAGGCCGGGTTCACGCCGGGGCCGGATGGGATCCTCCGGGACCGGTCGGGCAAGCGGTTTGAGGTTTCGTTCATGACCACTGCGGGGAACTCCGGGCGCGAGCAGTACCAGGTCATCGTCAAAGAGCAGCTCAAGCAGGTGGGCATTGACATTCGCATCGACAACCGCCCGGCGTCGGTGTTCTTGGGCGATATCGCGCCGAAACGCCAGTACCCCCATCTGGCGATGTACACGACGGTGTTCTCCCCTGAGACCACGGGGTTTGACCGCTTCCACAGCAGCCAGATTCCCAGTCCGCAGAACAACTGGGAAGGCAATAACCGCGTGGGATGGCGCAATGCCGAGGTCGACAAGCTCATGGACCAGATCATCGGGGAGCTCGACGAAGCCAAGCGCATCGCCCTCCTCAAGCGGCAGCAGGAAATCTTTGCTGAGGAGCTCCCTTCGTTGCCTCTGTTCTTCGGGTTGAGCCTGACCACCATGCGCAAGGACGTACGCAACGTGAAGCCCACGGGTCTCTCCGGCACATATCTTCCCTGGAATGCGTGGCAGTGGGCGTTTGGTGAGCAGTAGGGCCTGGAACGGGGAAGATCAGGACGCCAGTGGGCGTGAACACCGATCTGGGGTGATCGTATGGCCGAGGTGCTGCTCTCAGTCCGGAACCTGAAGACGTACTTCTACACCGACGAAGGCGTCGTCAAAGCGGTGGACGGGTTGACCTACACCCTCCACCGGGGCGAAACGTTAGGCATTGTCGGCGAGTCCGGGTGTGGGAAGAGCGTGCACGCCCTGTCGATCATGCGGCTGATCGCCCAGCCGCCCGGGAAAATCGTCGAAGGCGAAATCGTCTTCGAGGGGAAGAACCTCCTCCACCTTCCCGACGAACAGATGCGCCGGATCCGCGGCAACCGCATCGCCATGATCTTCCAAGAGCCCATGACCTCGCTCAACCCGGTCCTCACCATCGGGGAACAGATCGCTGAGGCGGTCATGCTGCACCAGGGGCGGAGCAAGAAGGACGCGTGGGAACGCGCGATCGAGGTGCTTGAAAAGGTGAAGATCCCCCTCGCGCGGGAGCGCGTGCGGGACTACCCCCATCAGTTCAGCGGGGGGATGCGCCAACGGGTCATGATCGCCATGGCGCTGTCGTGCAACCCGTCGATCCTCCTTGCGGATGAACCGACGACAGCGTTGGATGTGACCATCCAGGCCCAGATCCTTGACCTCATGCGGGGTCTGCAGACTGAGTTCAACATGGCGATCATCCTCATTACCCACAACCTGGGCGTGGTCGCCGAAATGTGCGACAACGTGGTCGTCATGTATGCGGGGCGGCCGGTCGAGCATTCGAGTGTCCAACAGACCTTCCGAGACCCGAAACACCCGTACACCTGGGGCCTGCTGCATTCGATTCCCAAACTCCACGAGCGCAAAGAGCGGCTCATCCCCATTGAGGGTCAGCCGCCCAGCCTCATCGACCTGCCGCCGGGGTGTACGTTCGCTCCACGGTGCCCGTTTGCCATGGAAATTTGCGTGAAAGCGGATCCGCCAGACTATATGGTCGGCCCGGATCACACCGCGAAGTGCTACCTGCACAGTGAGCACGCGACGGCCGCCGACAAGAAAGCGGCGGAGGCGGCCGGGCTGGCGGCGTCGACGCGGAGCGGGCCACGATGACCCGCAGAGACGCGAGACGATCTACGCCAGCATGGGGGATCACGGCGAAGGGGAGGAAGCCACTGTGAGTGTTGCACCGAACACCGAGTCGATCTTAGAAGTGCGCAATCTCGTCAAGCACTTCCCGATCACGAAGGGGTTCATTTTCCAGCGTCAGGTCGGGGCGGTCAAGGCCGTGGATGACGTCTCATTCACGATCCGTCGCGGGGAAACGCTGGGACTGGTCGGGGAGTCCGGGTGCGGCAAGACCACCACGGGGCGCGTCATCCTCCGGTTGATGGAACCGACGAGCGGCTCGGCGCTGTTCGAGGGACGCAACATCTTCAAGTTGAAGAAAGAAGAGTTGCGGCACATGCGCCGAGATATGCAGATCATCTTTCAAGATCCGTACTCGTCGTTGAACCCGCGGATGACCGTCGGCGACATTGTCGGCGAGCCGCTGGAGATCCACAACCTCGCTCGCGGCAAGGACAAGGTCCGGCGGGTCCAGGAGCTGCTCGAGGTCGTGGGCCTCTCCCCCTACCACGCGAACCGCTACCCGCACGAGTTCAGTGGCGGGCAGCGCCAGCGGATCGGTATTGCCCGCGCGCTCGCAGTCAACCCGAAGCTGATCATCTGCGACGAGCC
>Ga0209515_10001064_pt1 | contig 47410 bp, 47 predicted proteins | sample Subgroupgradi54m_FD_187454 | JGI IMG/M metagenome (GOLD analysis project Ga0209515, IMG submission 187454) | Subsurface groundwater microbial communities from S. Glens Falls, New York, USA - GMW60B uncontaminated upgradient, 5.4 m (SPAdes)... ... | reverse complement strand
ATTGAGAAGTTCACGACACTGGCTTTGCCAGCTGCGCTCAAGCATGACGGGCAGTCGATGGATGACGACGTTCAGGAAGCTGCCGATGGCCAGACCGAACAGGCCGGCCATCCAGGGAAAAGCCGCGGGGTAGTTGGCGAAAAAAGCGGACAGGTCGCTCATCGGGCGGCATTATGCCCGAAAGCCAGCAAGCAGTGGTACCTTCGACCGGGATTAAACAGTGGCCGCAAGCTTGAAGATCGGCAGGTACATGGCGACAACCAGACCGCCGATAACGATGCCCAGGAACGCCATGATGATCGGTTCGAGCAGGCTGGACAGCCCGGCCACGGCATCGTCTACTTCCGCTTCATAAAAATCGGCAACCTTGCTGAGCATCTTGTCGAGTTCACCGGATTCCTCGCCGATGGCGACCATTTGCACCACCATGTTGGGGAATAGCCCCGTGGCGTTCATTGACGATTGCAACTGCATGCCGGTGCTCACGTCGTTTTTGATGGCCATGGTGCCTTCATAATAGACGCGGTTGCCCGACGCACCGGCGACGGAATCGAGCGCCTCGACGAGTGGCACGCCTGCGGCGAACATGGTCGCCAGCGTGCGTGAGAACCGGGCGATGGTGGCCTTCTTGACGATATCGCCGATCACCGGGAATTTCAGTAGGGCGCGGTCGAGGTTGTGCTGCATTTTTATCGAACGTTTGTACGAGTAGCTAAGGAATACCACGGTGCCAACGATTGAACCGATAATGGCCCACCACCAATTCTGGAACGCTTTGGAAAGATCGATGACCATCTTGGTCATGGCCGGCAGGTCGGCACCGAATCCGGCAAACAGGCTCTCGAATTGCGGGATAACGAATACCAGCAATACGGCGGTAATGACAAATGCGACGACAAGGACAGCCATCGGGTAGAACAGCGCCGATTTGATCTTCCCCTTGATGGCTTCGATCTTTTCCTTATAGGTGGCGACTTTATCAAGGATCCCGTCCAGGATACCCGCCTGTTCGCCCGCCTGCACCAGGTTGCAGTACAAGGCATCGAAGTAGAGTGGATGTTTTGACAGCGCCTGAGTCAGCGCAGTGCCTGATTCGATATCTTGTTTGATGGCCATGATGATTTCCTGCATCGCAGGATTTTCATGCCCCTTGCCGACGATGTCGAAGGATTGGGCCATAGGAATACCCGACGTCAGCATGGTGGCCAGCTGGCGGGTGAATACGGCTATATCCTTGGTCTTGATCTTCTTTTTAAACTTGAAGGCGACCTTGCGCTGTTTGGCCACCTTGACGGGATTGACGCCCTGACGACGAAGCGTGGCGTTCACATAGGCGACACTGGCCGCCTCCATGATGCCTTTGACTTTCTTTCCCTGTTTATCGACACCTTCCCAGAGGAAGGCATCAAATTTCGGTTTCTTGATCGCTGCTTCTGCCATAGATTACTCGTTGGTTGCCCGTTCGACTTCATCCAGCGTGGTAACGCCGTCCTTGACCTTTTTCAGACCCGAGCGGCGCAAATCGGGAACACCTTCTTTCTCCGCCTGCTTCTGGATGTCCAGCTGGTTGCCACCGCGCATGATGATCTCGCCGATGGCGGGAGTTACCGGCATGACCTGATAGATACCCACGCGTCCCTTATAACCGCCATTGCAGGCATCACAGCCGACGGCGCCATAAATCACCAGGCCGTTCAAATCTTCTTCCTTGAACCCCGCCTTGAGCAGGGCATGTTTGGGAATATCAATTGGTTTCTTGCAATGCGGACACAGACGCCGCGCCAGGCGTTGGGCCATGATCAGATTGACGGCCGAGGCGATGTTAAACGGTGGCACGCCCATATTGGCGAGACGAGTAAGGGTCGAAGGCGCGTCGTTCGTATGCAGGGTGGAAAGCACCATGTGACCCGTTTGTGCCGCCTTGATGGCGATTTCGGCCGTCTCAAGGTCGCGGATTTCGCCGACCATGATGATATCCGGATCCTGGCGCAGGAAGGCGCGTAATGCCGAGGCGAAGTTGAGCCCTGCCTTTTCATTGATATTGACCTGATTGATGCCCGCCAGATTAATTTCCACCGGGTCTTCCGCGGTGGAGATGTTGTTATCCGGTGTGTTGAGAATATTCAGTCCGGTATAAAGCGTAACGGTTTTGCCACTACCCGTCGGACCGGTGACGAGCACCATGCCGTACGGGCGATTGATGGCTTCAAGAAAAAGTTGTTTCTGGAAATCCTCAAACCCGAGTTTTTCGACGCCCAGTGTGGCGGAAGTCGGGTCAAGAATACGCATCACGATCTTCTCGCCCCACAGGGTCGGCAGCGTACTGACGCGAAAGTCGATCGCGCGATTCTTCGAGATACGCATCTTCATGCGGCCGTCCTGGGGGATGCGACGCTCGGCGATATCGAGCCTGGAAAGAATCTTCAGCCGTGCGGCAATACGCGCGGCCATTGCCAGCGGGGGATTGGCGATCTCAGTCAGCATGCCGTCCTGGCGATAACGCACGCGATAGGTTTTTTCGTACGGTTCGATATGAATATCCGAAGCGCCGCGGTTGATGGCATCCATCAGCACTTTGTTGACGAACTTGACGACCGGGGCATCGTTAATACCTTCCTCACCGCCGGAGCTTCCAGTTTCCGCGCCTTCCTCGCCGGCAATGATCTCGAGATTTTCCAGGCTGTCATCACCCGCCAGATCGGCAAGGCTGGTGTCCTGGGCATCCAGGGACTTCTCGATGATGACGGCAAGCTTGGCTTCCTCGACCAGAATCGGTTCGGTGCCAAGGCCCGTATGGAACTTGATTTCATCCAGTGCCTGGAGGTTCGTGGGATCGGAGACGGCGACGAAAAGCCTTGTCCCACGTTTGAATAACGGCAGAACGCGATGTCGGCGGATGATTTTTTCATCCACCAGTTTGATCGGTGCCATCTCCAGGTCGAGCGAATTGATTTCGAACAGTGGAATGCCGAAATCTTCCGACGCCACTTTGGCGATGGTGTTGCTGTCGAGTTTCTTGCTCTCGACCAGCTGCGTGACGAAGGAGGTTTTCTTGCTGAGCGCCTCAGCCTGAATGCGCTCGGCGTCCGTGGGGCTCAGGAGGTTGTCGCGTACCAGCCTCAGCGCCAGGCCACTCAGATTCGTCGCTGTGCTTGCGGTTGCCATGATGTGGAAATCTAGGTAAGCGTCACTGCTTTTGCGCCGGGTCAATCAAATATAGTTTAGATATCCTGCTGCGCCAAATCATTTTTCCTCCTGGTTCCCTGCGCTTTTCGAAATGTTCGCATTCAAATTCCTGCGCGGGAAAGATGCGGTTTCAATTTTTACCGAGCTATCGTGCTGCCTGTCCTCGCGAATTCTTTGCCGGGGGTAATGGCGTCCGGGTTGTGGCCAGCACGGTAAATGGTCTGTGCGAGACGCCTGAATCTAAAGAATAGCTACATTCCACCCAATCTCCATTGAATTGGCCAGCCGGGAAAGACCGCTGTTGACAAGGGTTTTCAACTTATTTAGAATTGTTCTAAATCGAATCATTCGATTGAAATTATTTTTAGATTCATAATGTTACCGATAACTGCCTGACAACGAGGAGTCAACCATGTCAAAACTCAAAGGAAGCAAGACCGAAAACAACCTTAAGGCCGCCTTCGCCGGTGAATCCCAGGCCAACCGCCGCTATCTGTATTTCGCTGCCAAAGCCGACGTAGAGGGCTACAACGATGTGTCCGCCGTATTCCGCTCCACCGCCGAAGGTGAAACCGGCCACGCCCACGGTCACCTCGAGTATCTCGAGCAATGCGGCGACCCGGCCACCGGTCTCCCGATCGGCGTCACTTCTGACAACCTGAAGGCTGCCATCGCCGGTGAGACCCATGAGTACACCGATATGTACCCAGGCATGGCCAAGGCCGCGCGCGATGAGGGCTTCGCCGAAATCGCCGACTGGTTCGAGACGCTGGCCAAGGCCGAGCGCTCGCACGCCAACCGGTTCCAGAAAGCCCTGGATACTCTCGGCAAGTAAATCGTCAGCCATGAGCGACGGGTTTGGGTGTGCCCACCCGTCGCTTCATTCTTCCCGGCCGCGCTTGATGGCGGTCAAAGCTGGTTGCAGCCGTAATAAGGAAGATATCCTGAATTTATCGTCATGCAGATTCGATCATGAGCCAACCGACTGAAGGCCAACGCGAAGGCAGTCTCAAGGCGCCTACGCGCCATCCGCTCGACTGGAAGCAGCCCGGGTTTTACGACGAAGAGGCGCTGATGAAAGAGCTCGAGCGCGTCTTCGACATCTGCCATGGCTGCCGCCGCTGCGTCAGTCTGTGTCAGGCCTTTCCCACGCTGTTCGATTTGGTGGACAACTCGTCCACGATGGAAGTCGATGGGGTCAAGAAGCAAGACTACTGGCAGGTCATCGATCATTGTTATCTCTGCGATCTGTGCTTCATGACCAAGTGCCCGTACGTTCCGCCGCATGAATGGAACGTGGATTTCCCGCATCTCTTGCTGCGTGCCAAGGCGGTGAAGTTTAAAAAGGGTGACGTGAAGAAACGTGACAAGCTGCTCACGAGCACCGACCTGGTCGGCAAGCTCGCCGGCATTCCGGTAGTCGTGCAGGTGGTGAACGCCGCAAACAAATCCGGCGTCTTTCGCATGGCTCTGGATAAAACGCTGGGGGTGCACCCCAAGGCCCTGCTCCCCGAGTATCACAGCAAGACCCTGCGCAAGCGTGCCAAGCACCGGAAGGGCAATGATGTTGCCGCCACCCCGGCCGGCCGCACGCGCGGCCGGGTCGCGCTGTTTGCCACCTGCTACGGCAACTACAACGAGCCGCATATCGGCGAAGACCTGATTGCCGTCTTCGAACATAACGGTATTCCGGTGACGCTCGCCGAGAAAGAGAAATGCTGCGGCATGCCCAAGCTTGAGCTGGGCGATCTCGAAGCCGTGGCGCGCGCCAAGGAGGCGAATATCCCGGTGCTAGCGAAACTGGTGGATGAAGGCTGGGATATCGTTGCTCCGGTGCCGTCTTGCGTGCTCATGTTCAAGCAGGAGCTGCCGCTCATGTTTCCCGACGATCCCGATGTCGCCAAGGTCAAGCGGGCGATCTTCGATCCTTTCGAGTATCTCATGTTGCGCCACAAGGAAGGAAAGCTGAATACCGATTTTAAGAAGGAACTTGGCACCGTTGCTTACCATGTACCCTGCCATCTGCGCGTGCAGAACATCGGACTGAAAACCCGCGAGCTACTGAACCTCGTCGCCGGCACCAAGGTCGAGACCATCGAACGCTGTTCCGGCCATGACGGCACCTATGCGGTGAAGAGCGAGTTCCACGAGGCCTCGATGAAAATATGCCGTCCCGTGGTGAATCGCGTGCAACAGGCGAACCCCGATCATTACTCGAGCGATTGCCCGATGGCCGGACACCAGATCGAAAACGGGCTGCAGACAGGCAAAAAGCCGGAGCATCCTATGTCGCTGCTGCGGCTGGCCTACGGTCTCTGAGCTGAGGAGACAATCATGCACCCACAAGTTTCCGTGAACGAGAAAAACTCCATGAAAAAGCTGACGCGCGACGACCTCTATCCGCTCGAGAAATACGCTGAGCTGCGCCCCCGGTTGCGCGCCGAGGTCATGGCGCACAAGCAGCACCGCCAGGTCGCCATCGGCCCGAATGCCACGCTCTATTTCGAGGACCGGATGACCATGCAGTACCAGGTTCAGGAGATGCTGCGCATCGAGCGGATTTTCGAGGCCGAGGGCATCAACGACGAGCTCGCCGCCTACAACCCGCTCATCCCGGACGGCAGCAACTGGAAGGCGACTTTCATGGTCGAGTTCCCGGAGGTGGAGGAACGCCGCGAGGCCCTGAAGCGTCTGAAAGGCATTGAAAACAGGGTCTGGATCCGGGTCGCGGGTTTCGAACCGGTACGCCCGCATGTGGACGAGGACCTGGAGCGCGAAGATGAGGAAAAAACCTCCGCCGTTCATTTCATGCGTTTCGAGCTGACCCCCGAGATGGTCACGGCCGTCAAGCAGGGCGCGACGATCGCCATGGGCATCGATCATCCGGCATACACCCATGCGGTCGAAACGATCCCGGCGGCCACGCGCGATTCTCTGGCGCAGGATTTGTCGAACTGAATTGCGTCATTCGTATGCGTGATCGGCGGTTCGCGGCTGATTACGCGCCTCGTGCATCGTGCGCATCTGCTGTATACTGCGCGCCCGATGCGAGGGACCTCCCGGATTTCAGCTTTACGGATCGGATGCCGCCGATTTGCCATCAGCCTTCTGCTGTTGCCCTTGGCGTTCGCCATGGTGGCCCATCCCGCGCTCGCCAAAAAAGACATCTATGGAGACGAGCCGAACGAATTTTCCTTTGACGAAAAAACCGCCGAGAAATGGAAGGAGAGCGCGATCGTGCTCCCGCCTTATCCTGACGATCGCGATCTGCTGCCGGTCGCCATGAGCAGCACCGACACCCTGAAGATGTACATCGACGGTAAATCCATTTCGCGTGCCCAAGACCTTGTCGCGCGATTCGCGCTCATCGCGGAAAGCCCTTCCGGAGCGCGCAGCGTTTTCTACGACGGATACCGTTGCGAAACGCGGCAATACAAGACCTACGCCATCGGCACTTCGCAGCACACATGGTCGCCGGTGGCGAATGCCCAGTGGCAGACAGTTCCGCGATCGGAGATCAACGCCTTTCGCGATGTTATCTACCGTCGCTATGTCTGCGACGGGCAGAAGTCCGCTCTCTCGCCGGTAGACCTGCGGCGTCTGTTGCAATATCAACCCTGATGCATTTTCCATGAATTATTTTCCATCATGAGCGCTGTATACGATTCTTCCGCCATTGAAGTCCTGACCGGTCTCGAGCCGGTGCGCCGCCGTCCGGGCATGTACACCCAGACTGACCGCCCGAATCATCTCGTCCAGGAAGTGGTCGACAACAGCGTGGACGAGGCCATCGCCGGTCACTGCAGCGCGATCGACGTTACCTTGCACACCGACGGTTCGGTCTCGGTCGCGGACAATGGCCGCGGCATGCCGGTGGACAAGCACAAGGAGGAGGGCGTCTCCGGCGTCGAGGTGATCCTCACGCGCCTGCACGCGGGCGCCAAGTTCTCGAACAAGAATTATACCTATTCCGGCGGCCTGCACGGCGTGGGCGTGTCCGTGGTGAATGCCTTGTCGCACAAGCTCGAAGTCACGGTGCGGCGCGACGGCAAGGAATACCGTATGTCTTACGCCGACGGGCAGAAGACTTCGGAATTGAAGGTGGTCGGCAAGGCGCAAAAAGGCGTCACCGGCAGCATCATTCGTTTCTGGCCCGATGCCCAGTTCTTCGACACGGTGAAATTTCATGTCCCGCGCCTGAAGCATGTGCTGCGTGCCAAGGCGGTGCTGTGTCCGGGCCTCTACATCAGCTTCACGAATGAAGCCGACGCCAAGGACAACGAGGAGTGGCATTACGAGGATGGACTCAAGGATTACCTCGAGACCCAGATCGAGGGCTGGGAATATCTTCCCGCCGAACCTTTTGTCGGTCATCATAAGGGCGACGATGGCGAGGTGGACTGGGCGATTGTATGGCTGCCGGCGGGCGGCGACCCGATCATGGAAAGCTACGTCAACCTCATTCCGACCACGCAGGACGGCACGCATATCAACGGCTTTCGTGCCGGGCTGACCGACGCCATGCGCGAATTCTGCGAGTTCCGCGACCTGCTGCCGCGCGGCGTGAAGCTCGCGCCCGAGGACATCTGGGGCAAGTCGAGCTACGTGTTCGCGCTCAAGATGCGCGACCCGCAGTTTTCGGGGCAAACCAAGGAACGGCTGACCTCGCGCGAGGCCGCTGGTTTAGTGCAAGGCGTGGCCAAGGATACCTTCAGCCTGTGGCTCAACCAGCACGTGGCCGACGCCGAGAAGATCGCGGCGCTCGCGATCGAATCGGCGCAGGAGCGGCAGCGCGCCGATAAAAAGGTCGCGCGCAAGAAAATTGGCAGCGGTCCGGCTCTGCCCGGCAAGCTCGCGGATTGCGTGGCCCAGGACCTGTCGCGCACCGAGCTGTTTCTGGTGGAGGGCGATTCCGCCGGCGGTTCCGCCAAGCAGGCGCGCGACCGCGAATTCCAGGCGATCATGCCGCTGCGCGGCAAAATTCTGAACACCTGGGAAGTGGAATCCGCCGAGGTGCTGGGCTCGCAGGAGGTGCACGACATCGCGGTCGCGCTCGGCGTCGATCCGGGTTCGAGCAACATCGATGGCCTGCGTTACGGCAAGGTGTGCATTCTCGCCGACGCCGATTCCGACGGCGCGCACATCGCGACACTGCTGTGCGCGCTGTTCGTACGCCACTTCCGGCCGCTGGTGGCGGCCGGCCGCGTGTGCGTCGCCATGCCGCCGCTGTACCGCATCGACGTGGGCAAGGAAATCCATTACGCGCTCGACGACGAGGAGAAAGCGGGAATCCTCAAACGTATCGAATCGAACGGGTCACGCGCCAAGCCGATGGTGACGCGCTTCAAGGGTCTGGGCGAGATGAATCCCGACCAGCTGCGCGTAACCACCATGGACCCGAAGACGCGCCGGCTGGTGCAACTGGAAATCCAGTCCGGCGACAACACCAACAAGCTCCTCGACATGCTGCTCGGCAAGAAACGCGCGTCCGACCGCAAGAACTGGCTCGAGAAGAATGGCAACAAGGCGGAGGTCATCTAGTGCCGACCATCAAGACCGCCATTGATATTTCCGCCTCGGCCGAAATGGTGTGGCGTGTTTTGACCTACTTCCCTGATTACCCGCGCTGGAACCCTTTCCTTGTTTCCATCCAGGGGAGCCTGGCGCCAGGCCAGCGCCTGAAAATTCAGGCGCGCCTTCCACGAAGCGGAGAATATAAATTTTCACCGCTTGTCGTGAAAGTAATTCCCGCCACCGAACTGCGTTGGCGCCGCTGGCGATTGATCGAAGGAATCTTCGATCGTGAGCAGGCGTTTTTCATCATACCGAACGGTATCAAAGGTGTCCGCTTCATACAGCGCGAGCACTTCTCGGGCATGCTCGTCTCGCTGGTAATGCCTTTTGTCACCGAAAAAACACATAAAGCCTTCAATCTGATGAATCTGGCACTGAAACGAACCGCCGAAGCGAAACACTGATGGCCAAGAAAACCACCTCCAAGGAAAACGGCGCGAAGAAAAAGGCACCGTCGACGCGCGGCAAGGCGCAGCCGATCGCGCGTCCGCGTGCCGCCTCGATCGAGCGCCTGCCGCTCGCGGCCTTCACCGAAAAGGCGTACCTGGATTATTCCATGTACGTCATTCTCGACCGCGCGCTGCCGAATATCTGTGACGGTCTGAAACCGGTGCAACGGCGCATCATCTACGCCATGTCGGAGCTGGGCCTCAACGCCGCCTCCAAGCACAAGAAATCGGCGCGCACCGTGGGCGACGTGCTCGGCAAATTCCATCCGCACGGCGACACCGCCTGTTACGAGGCCATGGTGCTCATGGCCCAGCCATTCAGCTACCGGTATCCGCTGATCGACGGCCAGGGCAACTGGGGTTCGCCCGACGATCCCAAGTCGTTCGCCGCCATGCGCTATACCGAGTCGCGGCTCACGCGCTTCGCGCAGATCCTGCTGTCCGAACTCGAACATGGCACGGTCGACTGGACGCCCAACTTCGACGGCACGTTGCAGGAACCGAAGATCATGCCCGCGCGCCTGCCGCACGTGCTGCTGAACGGCACCACCGGCATCGCCGTCGGCATGGCCACCGACATTCCGCCGCACAACGTGCGCGAGGTCGCCGCCGCCTGCGTGCACCTGCTCGAGGAACCGGACGCCGGCTTCAAGGACCTGTTCAAGCACATCAAGGGTCCGGACTATCCGACCGAGGCCGAGATCATCACGCCGAAGAGCGAAATCCGCGCGATGTACGAAACCGGCAACGGCTCGATCCGGGCCAGGGCCAAGTGGGAATCCGAGGACGGCGCCATCGTCATCACCGCGCTGCCGTATCAGGTGTCGGGCTCCAAGGTCATCGAGCAGATCGCGCAGCAGATGCAGCAGAAGAAGTTGCCCATGGTCGAGGACCTGCGCGACGAGTCCGACCACGAGAATCCGACGCGCCTGGTGATCATGCCGCGCTCCAACCGCATTGACCCGGTAGAGCTGATGTCGCATCTGTTCGCGACCACCGATCTCGAGCACAGCTACCGTGTGAACATGAACATGATCGGCCTCGACGGCCGGCCGCGGGTGTACAACCTCAAGGACCTGCTCAAGGAGTGGATCAAGTTCCGCATCGAGACCGTGCGCCGGCGGCTCACGCACCGGCTCGAGCGTGTCACGGCGCGGCTGCACATCCTCGACGGCCTGTTGATTGCCTATCTGAATCTGGACGAGGTCATCCGCATCATCCGCAACGAGGACGAGCCCAAGCCGAAACTCATCAAGCGTTTCAAGCTGACCGAGATCCAGGCTGAGGCGATATTAGAGACCAAGCTGCGGCACCTGGCCAAGCTCGAAGAGATGAAAATCCGCGGCGAGCAGGATGAGCTCACGCGCGAGCGCCAGCACCTCGAAAAAACACTTAAATCCGCGCGGCTGCTGAAGCAACTGGTACGTGACGAGATTATCGAGGACGCCAAGGAATTCGGTGATACGCGCCGCTCGCCGCTTATCGAGCGCGAAGCCGCGCAGCAGATTGACCAGACCGCGCTGTTGCCGACCGAGCCGATTACCGTGGTGCTGTCCGAAAAGGGCTGGGTGCGCGCCGCCAAGGGTCATGAGATGGACCCCAAAACGCTCGACTACAAGTCCGGCGACAAATTTCACCAGGCGGCGCGCGGCAAGAGCAATCAACTGGCGGTGTTCATCGATTCCACCGGCCGCACCTATTCATTGCCAGCGCACAAGCTGCCATCAGCGCGTGGCCATGGTGAGCCGCTTTCGAGCAGCCTGAATCCTCCTCCCGGCGCGACCTGGGCTGGCGTGATGATGGGCAATCCCGAGGACTTGTTCCTGCTCGCGACCGATGCCGGTTATGGTTTCGTCGCCAAGCTCGAAGATCTCGTCGCGAACAAGAAGGCCGGCAAGGCGGTGCTCAAGGCAACGAAGGGCGCGAAAGTACTCATGCCGCAGCTCGTGACCGATATTAAAAAAGATTACCTCGCGGCGGCCACGACCACCGGCCAGATGCTGGTGTTCAAGGTGAAAAACCTGCCTCAGATGCCCAAGGGCAAGGGCAACAAGATACTGAACGTTCCAACAGCGAAGTTCGCCAAGGGCGAGGAGGCCGTCGCCGGTGTCGTTGTTTTCGGCGAGGGCAAGACACTGGTTATCCATACCGCCAAGGGCGAGTTGACGGTTTCGCCGGAAGAAGTCGATCTCTACGAGGGTGAACGCACACAGCGTGGTGGTAGATTGCCGAAGGGATATCAGGAAGTGAAGGGAATTGAAGTGAAGGAGTAAACCTAAACGCCGTGAAAACGGCGTTTAGGTTTTGGGCATTCAGCTTGAGTAGCCCGGATGGAGCGCAGCGAAATCCGGGAAATATTTCATGTAGGGCGGGTTAGGCGGTTTTTGCCGTAACCCGCCGAATGATCTGTTGTGTCGGCTTCGCCGACGATGAAAAGCTAATTGCGGTTCCCCGCACCGCGGGCGGGTTTCTTTCTTTGCTCGTGCAAAGAAAGAAACCAAAGAAAGCACGCCCCGGAGCCGCCAACTACCCCTTGCGCTTCTCGCCGGAATCGGCGCTCGCCTAACTCGCCGGGCGCTATACAACGCGCCTCGGGCTCGATCAAAAGTCTCGCGAATACTCCGATTCCGGCTGCGATGCTCGGCGGCGGCTACGGGGTTTGAAACAACACCTTTCCCTGCCTGCGCTTCACTCAGGTGGCCTTGCAGGGTTTGTCGGTTCAGTTAATACTGCATAGCTATGCCAGCTTATGGATTAAGTGCATGTTGGCAAACTACTTATAGTCTTCTGACCCTGCCAAGTTAGATGTCACGGGACTAGGTTATACGTCAGAATGTGACGTATAAATTACGTTGGGCGCTGCACAACAATATCGAGCAAAAATGAAAAGATTTGTACTTTTGGCCGTCTTCTTCCTTTCCTCACTCGTTCTCGCTGGCGCACCAATATCGTCACTATCTGACAAAGTACTTGCTGGAGATGGCGGATCCCCTTCAATTGCTGACGATCAGCGGGAACTAATCAGACAACTCACACCGGATATCTATGCAAATCTGACGGCCTACCATATGCCGTACTGCAAAACACTTCTGCGTTCCTTTGCAGACGGAAAACTTGATTATGTGCAACCGAGTGTTATCGGCGTAGCAAAAGAAGACGAATCGCTCAGCAAGAAACTGGAACCGTGTTCAGTCTCGATAATTGAGAATCCCTACAGATTTCGCCCAGATGGGCCAATGCGATATACGGTGTATGAGCCGAGACAAGATGATGTTATTGAGGGTGCACACTCGCCACTTATCGTAAAAGAGGAGGGATATCTTTACATTGTCTCTCCGGAACAATTTCACCAAGATCCCCAGGTGATCGGAACCGTTTGGTACTACTTAGTCGATCGAAATTCGTGTCGTCATTGGGAGATAGAAATACATGGCGGCTGGGAGTATCCCCCTGAACAATCGAATCGACGGAGACAAACGGTGAGCCACCCACATGGTCTTATCCGCCATGACAGAATGATCATGGTATTTGAGCTAAGTCCAGAATGGCTCGGCCAAGGGGGCCCGGGCCGAGGTCCAAACTTCCTTGACGTTTCTCGACCATCCATAATTCCACCTCTTAAGGTCCTAGGACCATCCGCAATTCCACTTCCGGAGCGATACGGCTGGGCACTTCAATGTGGGTATGCGGCGGGAGGAAGACGCGTAGGAGTGAAGGAAATCTCGCCCAACAAGCCTTTGGAGCCGACGCGGTGATACGGCCTGCTGTTTACTGTTGTGGCGGGCCGCCGCGCGGCTCAAAGGCAGCGTTAAGGGCTGAAGGAGTCGGAGTGGTTTTCGACCACCGTCGTCGCGAGCAGGCATTGTTTTTTTCAGGCCCCGTAGCCGCCGCTGAGCATCGCAGGGAAAATCGGGAGAAGCGAGCCTCGTGTTTGAGCCCGAGGCGCGTAGTATGCGCCCGGCGAGTTAGGCGAGCGCCGATTTTCCCGAGAAGCGCAGGGAGATGTCGGCGGCTCCGGGGGGCCCTTTCTTTTGGTCGCTTTTCTTTGGGCAAGCAAAGAAAAGCGACCTGCCGTGGGTCAGCCACCCACAAGTAGCTATTGAGATCGCGCGCAAAGCGCGCGATACCATTCAAGACCTGGATCCCCGCTTTCGCGGGGATGACGACAATGTTGCAGGGGCGGAGCCACCCGCAATTAACCTTTTAACCCGTGCGCGCAGCGCACACGAAAAATTCCCGTCAACCCCAATTGGGTTGCGGCGTTAAACTTGTCCTGATGCAATCAACAAATGGAGTCCTTTTCTCATGAAACCTAATTTCCGTTCTCTTGTTTTAATCCCAGCCTTCCTGGGCCTGTTTGCAGGTGTGGCATTGGCCGATGACGCCGCTGGCAAACCCGGGCCGGCGCCTAATCATCAACAGTGGTGCGCCGACAACCCGCAGAAGTGTCAGGAAATGAAAACCCGCATGCAGGAAAAATGCGCACAGGACCCGAAGCGCTGCGAGGAGATGAAAGCCCGCATGGCGGAGCGCAAGGCCAAATGCAAGGCCAATCCCGAGGAATGCCAGAAGCAGCGCGAGCAAATGAAGTCGCGCCGCGCTGAAATGCGCGCCAAATGCGAAGCCAACCCGGAAGAGTGCAAGAAAAGGCGCGAGGAGATGCGCGAGCACCGCGAGAAGTGCCGTAAAAATCCGGACAGCTGCCGTGGTCGTGGCCGCGATGGCGCCCCGGCAGGCAAACCGAGCACATAACGTAAAGTCTCAACAATTAGGGAACCTCTCATCAAGTTTCCCGTTCGCCCTGAGCTTGTCGAAGGGTGAACGGGAAATGCCGTAAATGGCAGGCGATTTATCCGTTCATGGTTCGACAGGCTCACCACGAACGGACTTAATAAGAGGTTCCTTAGTTCTCGTGAGTCAGCTGCCTTCCAGCAAAACTCCGCCGCGCGGCGCAGCAAAAAGCACGGCATCGCGTACAATAGGCTTACCAGCGTAGTGCATGGAGAGCACTAACACATGGGTCCGCATTACCTTGATCGGCTGTTTGCCCCGCGTGCCATCGCGGTTTTCGGCGCGTCGGACCGCAAAGACTCGGTCGGCGGTCGCGTCCTGAACAACTTGCTGGCGGCTGGTTTCGAAGGGCCAGTCTTTCCCATCAATCCCAAGCACGACACCGTCGCGGGACGGCGCTGTTTCCACACGATTGGCGAGACCGGCGTGCCCGTGGACCTCGCGGTGATCGCCACGCCAGCCGCCACGGTGCCGGGAATCATCCATGAATGCGGCGAGCATGGCGTGCGCGCGGCGATCATCCACTCGGCGGGGTTTGTCGAAGGCCAGGAAAAGACCACCGGCATCGAACTCGAAACCGCGCTGCTCGCCGAGGCACGGCGTTACCATATGCGCCTGCTCGGGCCGAACTGCCTCGGGCTGATACGCCCCGCGGCGAAACTCAACGCCACGTTCACCAACAATACCGCGCGCTCCGGCTCGCTTGCGCTGGTCTCGCAATCCGGCGCGCTGTGCACGGCGATTCTCGACTGGGCCGAGGCTCATCACGTGGGTTTCTCGGCGGTGGTGTCGCTGGGCGAGGGGTCCGATATCGATTTTGGCGACTTGCTCGATTACCTCGCGGTCGATCCCGCCACGCACAGCATCCTGCTCTACATTGAAGGAATCCGTCAGTCGCGCCGGTTCCTGAGCGCGTTGCGCGTCGCCGCGCGCCTCAAGCCGGTCGTGGTCGTCAAGGCCGGCCGGCATGCCGCGGGGTCACGCGCCGCGATGTCGCATACCGGAGCCCTGGTGGGAGCGGACGATGTATTCGATGCCGCGCTCGCGCGCGCCGGCGCAGTGCGCGCCATGACGATCGAGCAGCTGTTTTCCGCCGCGGAGTTGCTGGCCACGAAGTATCGTGTGCGCGGCCACCGGCTGGCGATCGTGACCAACGCCGGCGGACCCGGCGTGCTCGCCGCGGATCGCGCCGCCGATCTCGGAGTCGAGCTGGCGACGTTGTCGCCAACCACGATGGCGCTGCTCGACAAGCTTCTGCCCGCGCACTGGTCGCACGGCAACCCGGTGGACATCCTGGGAGATGCATCCCCGTCGCGGTTTCGCGCCGCGGTCGAGATTTGCCTGGCCGATCCCAACGTGGACGGCTTGATGGTAATGTTGACCCCTCAGGCCATGACCGATCCACTCGCGGTGGCCAAGCACATCGTGGAACTCGCGGCCGGCACCGACAAGCTCGTGCTGGCCTGCTGGATGGGAGAGGCGCAAGTGCTGGTGGCGCGCGCGCTTTTCACCGAGCATCGGCTGCCGGAGTTTCCCAGCCCCGAAGCGTCGGTCGAGGCCTTCGCCTATCTCGCCAATTACCAGCGCAACCAGCTGTTGCTGCGCCAGGTGCCGGGCCCGCTCTCGCCGCACAGCACCCCGGACGTCGAGGGTGCCCACCTGATCATCGATGCCGCGCTCGCTGAACGCCGGACACTTCTTACCGGCATGGAAGCGCGCGCGGTGTTGAACGCGTTCGGCATTCCGTTGCTGCCAGCGATGGAAGCGCACAGCGAGAACGAGGCGCTGGTGATGGCGGAGTCGATCGGCTACCCCGTGACGCTCAAGATCTCATCGCCCGACATCACGCACAAATCGGACGTCAACGGAGTGCGCCTCAACATCGGTAATGCCCAGGCGGTGCGCTCGGTGTACCACGAGCTTGTCGAGTCGGTGAAACGCAAGCGTCCGCAGGCGCACATTGTCGGCGCGACCGTGGAGCGCATGTACAAGCATCCGCATGGACGCGAGCTCCACGTGGGCGTGATACGCGACGAGGTTTTCGGTCCGGTGATAAGTTTCGGGCTGGGTGGCGTGGCGATCGAGGTGCTGCGCGATCGCGCCTGTGCGCTGCCGCCGCTCAATACTTTTATCGTCCAGGACATGATCCGCAACACGCGCGCCGCCAAGCTGATCGCGGCGTTTCGCCATATGCCGGCCGTGAATCATGCCGCGCTCGAGAATGTATTGTTGGCGGTGTCGGAAATGGTCTGCGAGCTGCCGCAAATCAAGGAACTCGACATCAACCCGCTGGTGGCCGACGAGCACGGAGCCGTGGCGCTCGATGTGCGCATCGTGGTGGAAACGCCGCCGCCGCGGCGTGACCGCTACGGGCATATGACGATTTATCCGTACCCGACCCACCTCGTTTCGCACATGCAGCTGCCGGACGGGACGGATATCGTGTTGCGGCCGATTCGTCCGGAGGACGCGGATATCGAAGCGGCATTCGTGCGCAATCTTTCGCCGAAGGCGAGGTACATGCGCTTTATGCAAACGCTGGAAGAGCTCAGCCCGGAGATGCTCGTGCGCTTTACGCAGATCGACTACGATCGCGAACTGGCACTGATAGCCGTGGTGATGCAGGAAGGCAAGGAGGTCGAAATCGCGGTAACGCGCTACGGCGTGAATCCGGACGGGGACAGCTGCGAGTTCGCCATTGTGGTTGCCGATGAATGGCAGACCCGGGGAGTCGGCGCGCGGCTGCTCACGCTGCTGATAGAAGCCGCCAAGGCCAGGGGGTTCAAGAAGATGGAGGGCGAGGTGCTGGCCGAAAACGGCGCGATGCTTTCACTCGTGAAACGGGTCGGTTTCTCCGTGAGCACCCTGCCAGATGAGCCGGCAATTTTCGCGGTACAACGCAATCTGTAATCCCGGGCGCCTGTATCGTCACACGCGTACGATGAACAAACCCACTCTTATTTTTGTCTACAACGCTGACAGCGGTTTCGTGAATACCCTGCTCGACATCGGCCACAAGATTGTCTCGCCGCAAACCTACGCCTGCAACCTCTGCGCAATCACGCATTCCACCTTCAGCATGCGCGACGAATGGAAACAGTTCGTCGCGGGGCTCGGGATGCCGGTGGAATTCCTGCACCGCGACGAGCTGGAAAAACAATATGGCATACGCGATGTGACATTACCGGCGGTGTTTCGCAAGAACAATGGCGCACTGGAAGCATGGGTCACGCGGGAAGAAATCAATCGTTGCGGTTCACTGGGGGATTTCGAGCGGCTGGTAAGAGCTAAATTGCAGGCGCGGGAATAACACCGTTATTAGTGTCACATTCGTTTGTACCCATGGAACGGACGTCAGGCGTAAAATAACTAAAGATCGCAGTAGCTCAGACTGCGGCCATCCATACGGCGGACGCATTTCGCGGGAGGTGGCCAATGAACATGGTCGTACATGACCGGGTATTCGAGACAGACGAACAAGGGTTTCTGCTTCATGCCGAGGACTGGAGCGAAGAGTACGCCGAAAAAGCGGCGGAGCAGGACGGCGTCCGGCTCTACGACGAGAGCTGGGGGCTGATCGGTTACTTCCACGATTACTACCAGCAATACAGCACCCATCCGAGCATGCGCCAACTTGTGCTGATCCTCGGCCGGCAGCACGGCACGCACTTCCACGACCGCAAGGAGTACGAGAAGTTTCTGTATCGTCTGTTCCCGCGCGATCCGGTGCGCGAGATCTGCAAGCTCGCCGGTTTGCCCATGCCGGAGCCGGATACTTAAAAGCAGCGGATCGAGCTGGAGGAAATCAACCACCGCCCTCGCTCGATGCGCTGAAACCGCTCGTGGAACAGAAACTCAAGGCGTGAGACAGTGTCGTCCGGATCGTGAAAAAAAAGGGGGGGCCGCATGTTCGAAATTCCAGCCACTGACATCATGAGTCTGACGTGGTTCGCCGCCGTCTGGGTTGGCTACACCTGGTACGCGGACCGGGGGCCGTGGCGCCAGCATTCGTTGCGCGCCGTCATGCACACGCATCGCGAGGAATGGATGCGCCAGATGGTGCTGCGCGACAACCGCGTCGCTGACGTGAACATCCTGCGCAACCTGCTGCAAGGGGTGTCGTTCTTCGCCTCGACCACGCTGCTGATCATGGTCGGGCTCCTGACGATACTCGGTTCGAGCGACCGCGCCATTGAAATCGTACGGGCGCTTCCGTTCGCCGAAAAGACCACGCTGGTGCAGTGGGAGCTCAAGCTGCTGGTGCTTGGTGTTATTTTCGTACATGCGTTTTTCAAGTTCACCTGGGCGCTGCGCCAGTTCAATTACTGCTCGGTGCTGATCGGCGCCGCGCCAAAATCCGCCGACAACGCTTATGCGCAGCGCGCCGCGGAAGTCAGCACCAACGCCTCGAAGGACTTCAATCAGGGCCTGCGCGCCTATTACTTCAGCCTCGCCGCGCTCGGCTGGTTCATTCATCCCTGGGTATTCGTGGCCGCCACCACGCTGGTGACCGTGGTGCTGCACCTGCGCGAGCATCATTCCACGACCCTGAAAATACTGACGCCCGGCGGCGAGTAAATCAGCGGTTAGCAAGTAGAATTCAAGTCCGAAGCGTCGTCTGTGTACGGTTTATGGTTTTTGGGCCCCGTAGACACCGCCGAGCATCGCAGCAAGAATCGGGAGAAGCGAGCCTCGTGTTTGAGCCCGAGGCGCGTTGTTCAGCGCCCGGCGAGTTAGGCGAGCGCCGATTCTTGCGAGAAGCGCAGGGGAGCCCGAAGGGCCGGTGTCTCCGGGGTGTCCTTTCTTCTGGTAACTCTTCTTTGGACAAGCAAAGAAGAGTTACCCTGGGTGCGGGGCGGGAGCATCCCGCATTCACACAACGTCGCCGCAGGCGACACAAATAAAAATTCCTACCATGTACAATACACCCCATGCGTATCGCCGCCATTCTCGAATACGACGGTTCCCGCTTCTCCGGCTGGCAACGGCAGGAGCAGGCGCGCACGGTTCAGGCTGTCGTTGAAGCAGCGCTGTCCAGGGTCGCGGACGAAGCTATTCAGGTAACGGTCGCCGGGCGCACCGATGCGGGCGTGCACGCGGCCGGGCAAGTGATCCACTTCGACACCAGCGCCCCGCGCAGCGATTACTCCTGGGTGCGTGGCGCGAACAGCAATTTGCCGTCCGAGGTGGCGCTGCTGTGGGCCGCGCCGGTGGACGACGGCTTTCACGCGCGCTTCTCCGCCACGGGCCGGCATTATCATTACCTCATTCTCAACCGTGCGATACGTCCGACGTATCTGGCGCAGCGTGTGACGCATGAATACCGCCTGCTCGACGTCGCGCCCATGCGCGAAGCCGCGCAACATCTGCTTGGCGAGCATGATTTCACCTCGTTCCGCGCCACCGAATGCCAGGCGAAAAGTCCGGTGCGCGAGCTGCGCGGACTCGATGTGGCGCGCCAAGGCGACATGGTCCATATTCACGCGCATGCCAACGCCTTCCTGCAACACATGGTGCGCAACATTGCGGGCGTCCTGATGACCGTGGGCGCCGGCGAGCGCGAGCCGTCATGGGCCAAGGAAGTGCTCGAGGCGCATGATCGGCGTACGGGTGGCGTCACCGCCGCGCCCGACGGGCTTTATCTGCGGGAAATCGAGTATCCCGAGACGTTCAAACTCCCGCGGCTTTCGCGTGCTGTCGGGCTTTGGTAAGCTTCGCGGCCTTTCGGAGGACACATGCGCACGCGCGTGAAAATATGCGGCATCACCCGCATCGAGGATGCCATGACCGCGGCGCAGGCCGGGGCCGATGCGATCGGTTTCGTGTTCGACCCGAAAAGCCCGCGCCACGTTCACCCTGACCAGGCGCTGAAAATCGCGCGCGCGCTCCCGCCGTTTATCACGATCGTGGGCCTGTTCGTCAACGCCGCGCCCGACACCATCGAGGGCGTGCTGAGTCACGTGCCGCTCGATCTGATACAATTTCACGGCAACGAAAAGCCCGAACAGTGCCGCCGCTACCACCGCTCGTACATCAAGGCCATTCATATGAAACCCGACGTCGATCTGCGCGAGATGGCGCGCCTCTATGGTGACGCCACCGGCTTGCTGCTCGATACCTATGTTGCCGACGTGGCCGGCGGTTCCGGCCAGGCCTTCGACTGGAACCGCATACCCCGGGATCTGGGCAAACCGGTGATTCTCGCCGGTGGCCTCACGCCGGAGAACGTCGCCGAGGCGGTGCGCAAAGTGCGTCCCTTCGCCGTGGACGTCTCAAGCGGCGTTGAGCTGAGCAAGGGCATCAAGGACGCGAACAAAATTTCTGCCTTCATCGAGGCGGTTGGGAGGGCGGTATGAGCAGGGAGCAGGGGCCACACGCGAAGCGTGGGGATGCGACCGTGGCGATTGCCGCCAGACGCCGACAGTGCGACGCACAGATTTACCTCGATACAACGGAGGCGGACGCATGAGCGCCTACGACCTGCCGGACAAACGCGGCCACTTCGGCGACTACGGCGGCATCTTCGTTTCCGAAACGCTGATGCAACCGCTCAAGGAATTGCGCGAGGCCTACGAGCACCTGCGCAAGGACAAGAAATTCCAGAAGGAATTGGCCGACGACCTGCGCCACTACGTTGGCCGCCCCAGCCCGCTCTATCTCGCCAGGCGCCTGACCGATAACTGGGGCGGGGCGAAGATTTACCTCAAGCGCGAGGACCTGAACCACACCGGCGCGCACAAGATCAACAACACCGTCGGCCAGGCGCTGCTCGCGCGCCACATGGGCAAGAAACGCGTGATCGCCGAGACCGGCGCCGGCCAGCACGGCGTGGCCACCGCCACCGTGGCTGCGCGCTTCGGCATGCAGTGCGTGGTGTATATGGGCTCGGAGGACATGAAGCGCCAGGCGATCAACGTGTATCGCATGAAGCTGCTCGGCGCCGAGGTGGTGCCGGTCGAATCCGGCTCGAAGACGCTCAAGGACGCGCTCAATGAAGCCATGCGCGACTGGGTGACCAACGTCGAGAATACCTTTTATATCATCGGCACCGTCGCCGGTCCGCATCCGTATCCGATGATGGTGCGCGATTTCCAGAGCGTAATCGGGCGCGAGACACGCGAACAGATCAAGGAGCAGGAAGGCCGTCTGCCGGACGCACTCGTCGCCTGCGTCGGTGGCGGTTCGAATGCCATGGGCCTGTTCTATCCGTTCATCGGGGACAAGGGCGTCGCGCTGTACGGCGTGGAGGCGGAAGGCGAGGGCGTGCAGACTGGCAAGCATGCCGCTACCCTGTGCGCCGGCAAGCCGGGCGTGCTCCACGGCAATCGCACTTATTTACTCGAAACCGAGGACGGCCAGATCGTCGAGACGCATTCCATCTCCGCCGGCCTCGATTATCCCGGCGTGGGACCGGAACACGCCTACCTCAAGGATTCCGGGCGCGCGCACTATGTTTCCATCACCGACAAGGAAGCCTTGGAGGCGTTTCACGAACTGACCCGCACCGAGGGCATCATGCCGGCGCTGGAATCGTCGCACGCGCTGGCGTATGCGAAAAAACTCGCGCCACAGCTGGGGAAAGACAAGATCATCGTGATTAATCTCTCCGGACGCGGCGACAAGGATATCCATACCGTGGCTGATCTAGAAGGAATCAAATTCTGATGTCACGGATCGCGGAGAAATTCCAGGCGTTGCAGCAGCAGGGCCGGCGCGCGCTCATACCTTATATAGCGGCGGGCGATCCCGAGCCGTGGATAACGGTGCCGCTGATGCACGCGCTCGTCAAAAACGGCGCGGATATCCTCGAGCTCGGCGTGCCGTTCTCCGACCCGATGGCCGACGGCCCGGTGATCCAGCGCGCCGCCGAACGGGCGTTGAAACATAAAATCAGCCTTACCCATGTGCTGGCGATGGTGCGTGAGTTCCGCGACAAGGATAAAACCACGCCGGTGGTGCTGATGGGCTATCTCAACCCCATCGAGGTGCTGGGTTACGCGCGCTTCGCCCAAGAGGCCGCGGCCGCCGGGGTCGACGGCGTGCTCACCGTGGACCTGCCGCCGGAAGAGGCGGACGGGTTCCAGCCGGCGATGAAGGGCCAGGGGCTCGACACGATTTTCCTGCTCGCCCCCACGAGCCCGGCCGAGCGCATCAAGCTCATCGCCAAAGCCGCGAGCGGATTCATCTATTATGTCTCGCTGCGCGGCGTGACCGGCGCCGTGAACCTGGACGTGCGCGAGGTGGCGGCCAAGCTCAAGGAAATCCGCGCCCACACCAAGCTGCCGCTCGGCGTCGGCTTCGGCATCGGCACCCCCGAGGCGGCGGCGCAGGTGGCCGAATTTGCCGATGCGGTCATCGTCGGCAGCGCCGTGGTCAAACGCATGGAGGAAATGGCGGCAAAACCGGATAAAATCCTGACCGAGGTCCCGGCTTTCATCGCCCGCCTGCGCGAGGCGATGGATCAAACCACCCGGACGCCGACATCCGCCACCGGAGCAAGACAATGAGCTGGTTCGACAAGCTGGTCCCGCCCAAGATCAAGAGTCAGGGCGTCAAGAAGGCCTCGGTGCCCGAGGGACTGTGGAAGAAATGTCCCGCCTGCGGCACGGTGCTGTACAACGCCGAAATCGAAAGCAACCTCGACGTCTGCCCCAAGTGCGCGCATCACATGCGCATCGGCGCGCGCCGGCGGCTGGATATTTTTCTCGACCCGCAGCCGCGCGACGAGATCGGCGCGACGCTGTTCCCGGTGGACCCGCTCAAGTTCAAGGACACCAAGAAATACCGCGATCGTTTGCTCGAGGCGCAGCAGACCACCGGCGAACGCGATGCGCTGGTGGTCATGCAGGGCGCGCTCAAGGGCATGCCGCTGGTCGCCGCCGCCTTCGAGTTCGCTTTCATGGGCGGCTCAATGGGCGCGGTCGTCGGCGAGCGCTTCGTGCGCGGAGTCAATGTTTGTCTCGAAAAGAAAATCCCGCTGGTGTGTTTCTCCGCGAGCGGCGGCGCGCGCATGCAGGAGGCGTTGTTGTCGCTGATGCAGATGGCCAAGACCAGCGCTGCGCTCACGCATCTGACCGACGCCGGCATTCCGTACATTTCCGTGCTGACCGACCCGACCATGGGCGGCGTGTCGGCGAGTTTTGCCATGCTCGGCGACATCAATGTAGCTGAGCCGCGCGCGCTCATCGGCTTCGCCGGTCCGCGCGTGATCGAGCAGACGGTGCGTGAAAAGCTGCCTGAAGGTTTCCAGCGTTCCGAGTTCCTGGTCGAGCACGGCGCGATCGACCTCATAATAGATAGGCGCGAGATGCGCGACAAGCTCGCCAACCTGCTGGCGCTGCTCACGCGTCAGGCCAGCCCCGACCTCCAACCGCGCGAGTCGCCGGAAACCGAATCCGGCATCGCGGAATAACCCTGAAAGCCATTAACCGTCTGAAGACCCGAACGCTTTCCGACTGGCTCGCGTGGATTGAGACGCTGCATCCGCGCACGATCGATCTCGGGCTGGAGCGGGTGCACGCCGTGCTCGACACCATGGGCCTGTGCCGTCCCGCGTTCGCCGCGATCACTATCACCGGCACCAACGGCAAGGGCTCGACCACGGTGATGTGCGAGACCATCCTGCGCCACGCGGGATACCGGGTCGGCGCCTATACTTCGCCGCACCTGATTGCCTATAACGAGCGGATTCGTATCGACGGACGGAACGTTTCCGACGATGATCTTTGTGCCGCCTTCGAGCGCATCGAGGCCGCGCGCGGCACGGTGCCGCTGACCTATTTCGAATTCGGCACCATCGCCGCCTTCGACCTGTTCCAGGCCGCGAAAATCGACATCGCTGTGCTGGAAGTCGGCATGGGCGGACGCCTCGACGCGGTGAACGCCATCGACAGCGACGCGGCGATCGTGACCGCGGTGGACATCGATCACACGGCCTGGCTGGGCCATACCCGCGAGGCCATCGGCTACGAGAAGGCCGGGATTTTCCGGGAAGGCCGGCCGGCAATCTGCGGCGACCCGAATCCGCCGGCGATCATCGCCGCCGAGGCGGCGCGGATCGGGGCGAAGCTGCTGCAATTCAACCGCGATTTCTTTGTGGAGCGTTCCGCCACCGAATGGAACTGGCGCAGCGGCGAGCGTCTGCGCGCCGGTTTGCCGTACCCCTCGCTGCGCGGCGATTACCAGTTGTTCAACGCGGCCTGCGCGCTCACGGCGCTCGAGATGCTCGCTGGCCGTTTTCCGGTGACCCAGGCCGACGTGCGCGAAGGGCTTATTTCCGGGGTGATCCCGGGAAGGTTTCAGGTGTTGCCCGGCCGGCCGGTGCGCGTGCTCGACGTGGCGCACAACGCGCAGGCGGCGCGCTCGCTGGCGGCGACGCTGAAGCAGCAGCGCATTGAAGGGCGGACGCTGGCCGTCATCGGCATGCTCAAGGACAAGGACATCGTGTCGGTAATCGGTCCGCTCGCCGAGGTGGTGGATCGCTGGTATCCAGCGACGCTGCATACGCCGCGCGGGGCCACTGCGGCGCAGCTGATCGAATCGCTTGCCGCCGCCGGCGTGCCGGCACCGGCGCGGGGATACGATGACGTGCATCAGGCCTATGCCGCGGCGCAGCACGAGGCGACCGCGGCCGATCGCATCGTCGTGTTTGGTTCCTTTCACACGGTCGGTGATATACTAGCCGGCCTCGGCAAGGCGTGATGACCATGGCGGACAGAAACGAAGCCCGTCCCGATTTCAATCCCAAACACCGCATCGTTGGCGCGATTGTTCTCGTCGCGCTGGTGGTGATTTTCGTTCCCATGCTGCTCAATCAAAATGAGCCGCCACCGGAACTCAAGGGCGTGCGCGAAATGCCGCCGCGCATCGTTACCGAGACCAAGGTTATTGTAACGCCGGTCGCGGACGAAGAAGCCAAACCCAGGCAAAACCCCGAAGCGGTGACGAAGACGGAAACAACGCCCGCGATCACTGAAAGCGCCTCCAAGCCGGAAACCAAAACCGCGCCGGTGGAAAAATCCGCCAAGGCCCCCGTGGTGGCGGACAAGATCACGCAAGGCTGGGTGGTGCAGGTGGGCACGTTCTCCAGCGCCGACAATGCCAACCACCTGCGCGACAAACTCAAGAGCCATGGACACACGGTGCACACGGAATCGGTAACGCTGGCGGGTAAGAAGGCGCTGCGGCTGCGCGTCGGACCGTTCAGCAACAAGGAACTGGCGGTCAAGGCGCAGGCGCAGATCCGCAAGGAATTGCACGTGCAGGGCGTGGTGCAGTCCTATCCGTGACGACTTATGAATAAATTCGATCTGATCATTCTCGCGGTCATGCTGGTATTCACCGCGATCGGCGCGTGGCGTGGTCTGGTGCGCGAGGTCATCAGCGCGCTAACTTGGGTGCTGTCCGGCGTGCTTGCCTGGTTTTTCGCGGGCAAGCTTTCGGCGATTTTCAAGGGAATGGTGGACGATCCGGCGCTGCGCCAGTTGCTGGCCTTCGTGCTGATTTTTATCGCGGTCTTTGTGCTCGGCATCGTGGCGTCGTGGTTTATCCACAAACACCTGCCTCGCAAGCGCGGTTTCCGCATCGCGAATAATGTCCTCGGAGGCCTGATCGGTGCGGCACGCGGTGGCGTGATCGTGATCGCGGTTTTCCTCGTCGCCGGATTGACGTCTTTTCCACAGCGCCCGTGGTGGCGCGAGGCGAGTTTAACGCCGTATTTCGAGCGTGCCGCGGTGACCGTGGCCGGCTACATGCCGCGCGATATTGCCCGGCATATCCGCTACGTGTAGAATTGGTTTTTAAGCACAGGAGGTTTCCCCTGCATGTGCGGCATTATCGGTATTCTCTCCCAAGCTCCGGTTAACCAGGCCATTTACGATGGCCTGCTGGTTCTGCAGCATCGTGGTCAGGATGCCGCGGGAATCCTCACCTGCGACGACAAGCGCGTCCATCTGCGCAAGGACAACGGCCAGGTGCGTGACGTGTTCCAGGAGCGCCACATGCTCGGCCTCAAGGGCAACATGGGCATCGGCCACGTGCGCTATCCCACCGCGGGCTGCGATTCCCCGGCCGAGGCCCAGCCGTTTTACGTGAACTCCCCCTATGGCCTGGCGCTGGCGCATAACGGTAATCTCACGAATGCCGATCAACTGAAGGACGAGCTGTACCGTGAGGACCTGCGCCACATCAACACCGATTCGGACTCCGAGATCCTGCTCAACGTTTTCGCGCACGAGTTGCAGGCGGTCGCCAAGCTGCGCCTCGCGCCGGATCACCTGTTCCGTGCCGTGTCCGCCGTGCACCGGCGCTGCCGCGGCGCCTACGCCGTCACCATGCTGGTGACGGGCTTTGGCATCCTCGCGTTCCGCGACCCATACGGCATCCGCCCGCTGGTGTTCGGCAAGCGCGAAACCGAGCAGGGGACGGATTATATGTTCGCCTCGGAGTCCGTTGCGCTCGATGTCGTGGGCTTCTCTTACGTGCGCGACGTCGCGCCGGGCGAGTGCATCATGGTGGATTTGAACAGCCAGGTGCACAGCCAGCAATGCGCCGAGAAGCCGATGCATGCGCCGTGCATCTTCGAATTCGTGTATTTTGCGCGCCCCGACTCGATGATGGACGGCATCTACGTGCACAAGACGCGGCTGCGCATGGGCGAACGCCTGGCCAACAAGATCAAGCGCGTCTGGCCGGACATCGATATCGACGTCGTGATTCCGATCCCGGATACCTCGCGCACCGCGGCCCTGCAGATGGCTTATGAGCTCGACCTGCCGTACCGCGAGGGTTTCATCAAGAACCGCTACATCGGCCGCACCTTCATCATGCCCGGCCAGGCGGAACGCAAGAAGTCGGTGCGCCAGAAGCTGAATGCCATCGACGTCGAGTTCCGGCGCAAGAACGTGCTGCTGGTGGACGACTCCATCGTGCGCGGCACGACCAGCAAGCAGATCATCCAGATGGCGCGCGACGCCGGCGCGCGCAAGGTGTATTTCGCCTCGGCCGCGCCGCCGGTGCGCTTCCCCAACGTGTATGGCATCGACATGCCGTCGCGCGATGAGTTGATCGGCAACGGCCGCACCGAAGACGAGATTGCGGCGGTCATCGGCGCCGACAAGCTTATCTACCAGGACCTCGACGACCTGATCGAAGCCGCGCGCGAGGGCAATCCCAAGATCCAGCGCTTCGATTGTTCCTGCTTCAACGGCGAGTACATCACCGGCGACGTGACCCGCGACTACCTCGACCGCATCGAGCGTCATCGCAACGATTCCGCCAAGACCAGCCGCAGCACCGGTGGGCAGGGGGGCGGTAACGATCTCGTTACCGCGGAAGTGTTGAGCTTCCCAAGGTAATTCATTCTCAGCTCGCGAAAAAGCCAGGGTGGAACTGCTAGGGGCATAATATGCGTGGTAGAGAATTATTTGTGATAACGGGCATATTAGCGTTCCTGTGTGGGTGCACCACGACTGCTGTGAGTATCAACGCTGAGGGCCGCGGCGTGGTCGTAAGAGAGTGCACCGAAGCCGGTGGACCCCCGATACCCGATAAAAAGCAAGAAAAACATTGCGCGCCTGGAGTTATCATCGATTTACCTCCCTCTAAGCTCGCTGAGCGACATTAGCCTCGTTAAATAAAAACCGCCATCGGCGGTTTTTATTTTTTCTGTCATCCCCGCGAAGGCGGGGATCCAGGTCTTAAATGGTATCGCGCGTCTTGCGCGCGATCTCAAAACCTAATTGCGGTTCCCCGCACCGCGGGCGGGTTTCTTTCTTTGCTCGTGCAAAGAAAGAAACCAAAGAAAGCACGCTGTGAGACGACACTTAGTCTTGCACGTAGGTGACATATTCCGAGACAAAGCTGGATATCGTGGGATGCCAAGCGTTTCAATATCTTATCGGAGAAACGCCGTTGAAGGCGAAGGTCACCATTGGACAGATGAATTTAATCAAAACACCACCTGGCTGTAATGCCTAACGACGCAGCCACGCGGCGCGAAAACATGCTCAACTGTTTGACGGGAAAAGGAAAGTCGCGCATAAAGGTCGCGGAGAAGCTAAACAGGCGTGACATCGAATTGTGACCTATGAATTGTGACCTTTTGACCCTCGATTTATGAAAACCTTTTTCAGAAATCACCCGTCGATAACAGCGTTTTTAGAGATGGGCGACGGCTGCATCGAACGGCGCTTGTGAATCGCGGCGATGACCTGATAGAGGCGCGACGTTGAGATGCCGTGCCTGGCGCAGACCTCTTCACGGTTCGTTCCGTTGTACTCACGGTAGATTTTCCAGTCGCGTTCCTCCAGCTTAAAGCACAGCGCCGCGCGGCCGTTCCAAGTCCCCTTGGGGATGTAGATTGCATCCCCTCCCCATTTTTCTGCCATTCGCGTGGCGATGGCAACGGCGATATCCTGAGCAGCTCTTGGAGGAAGACCGGCCATCTTCTGCAACAGGTCCGCAGACTGATACACCAGATCGAGAAGTAGTTCCGGTCCTTTGGATCCGGGGTTCGGCCCACTATTCATTCAAGTGCGTATTGGTTCAAGATTGTTTCGTCGAAGACTCAAGTGCTGCACGGCGGCTTAGCTCTTGTGCCGCTATCTCGACTGATTGCAGATACTCACACTCAGCCGTTGGGGTGAAAATAATCCAGAAGCTAATCTGCCACGAGCCACCGACCTGATGATGCGGGCAGTAAAAATATTCGAGCCCGAGCGGATGACGCTTCGGCCCGTTTTTCTTGATATCAAGCAAGCAATCTACGCAGGGACCGATGGGAATAGGACGGTCGGTCATCAGGCCGTTCATGCCACGAGTTCCTGCGCCTGGCGCGAATTCGAATTGATGAACACGACATCGCGGCCGTTGATTTCCGCGCGCAGGGCGGGGATCAGCGTCTCGCGCACGAATTCCTCGTTGCCGAGAACGTTGCCCTGGATATTGATCTGCACGGTCGTCGTCGGTGATTGTTGTTGCGGCGACAAGAGCGGCGCGGGCGTGTTCGCTCCGCCAGACTCGGGCAAGCCCGTATTCGGATTAGCGGAGAAGGTGCCAACCGCGCCGGTGCCTCCGCCGATTTGCTGCGAGTTAATGGCCTGGACTTGCGCCATGCCGGCGGCAATGGCGGCGGCCGCGGCGGCGGCGGCAAGGAACGGTCCGACATAAGGGATTGAAGCCAGCGAGGAATACGCGCCCATCGCCGCCTTACGTGTGTTGACAATGGTTTCCGCGATCGCGCCGGCCTTGCCAATTTTGAAAAGGGCTTCCGACTTCGTCTGCATCAGCACGGCCATCTTGCTGGCAAAAAATCCCGCCGATTCCCAGTTCCATTTATCATATACCTGCTGTACGCCGAGCCTTTTTTTCTCGGCCTTTTCTTTGATGTCGGTTAATTTGTTCTCGTACTGTTGGGCCAATTCCGCGCTCATTTCCCGATATTGCGCCTCAAGTTCGGCTTTTCCTCCTAGCGCCTCATTGAGCGCCTCCCAATCGGCGACATATTTTTCTGCGGCCAGTTCTTCTTCAGTCTGTAATGACTGGCGAATCGTTTCGACGCGGGCGGCCAACTGGGCGGCATGCTGTTCGGTCGCTTGCCGTTCTTTTTCAGTGATGTCCAGCTCGTACTTTTCCGCGATCTCTCGACGGCGTTCGTCCAGTTCCTGATCGGTTTGAATAACGCCGTTGGCGCGCGCCCGATTCAGCGTCAGATAATTCTGCACATATTCCTCCGCCAGGCGGGTCTGTTCGCTCAGCGTGGCGCGATGGATATCGAGAATCTCCTTGGCCGACTGCACACGCTCCTGGGCGAACTTTTTTGCGTCTTCCTCTTCCTGGCGCGAATTGCGTGTGGTGCCCGTACCACCGGTCGAGGCATTGGCGGCGTCTGCATTCGCCTTTGCGGCGATCGCTGGCAGTTCCTGCCAGAGCTTGGCCTGAGATTCGAGCATGCGCTTATTGATCTCGGCCGAATCCTGTTCATGCAGTTGCATGATATTTTTCGCTTCGGCGAAATTGAACTTCGCAACGGCCACGCCGGCGGCGGAGACCGCACCGATCTTCAGCCCGATATCTTCCATCGCCGCCGCCAGTCCGATGGCGACATGCGCAACACTTTTCATCGCCGTGGAGAGCCCCTGGATAAAGACGGCATGATCCTTATTGGCGAAGGTGGTCATCGCCTCGGCCATCTTAATCAAGGCCGGTGTCGTGTACCTGGCCATTTCCAGGCCGAGGCCACCCAGCCTTTCTTGAAGGGCCTGGACTTCGTTTTTCAGTTGCCTGGAGGCTCTGGCGGTATCATCCGTAATGACTCTGCCGAAGCGCTGCGCTTCTTCGGCTGAGGCGGCAAGCGCGACTTTACCGCCGCGCATGACATTGACCATATCCGCGCCGCTACGGCCAAAAATATCCATCGCGATGCGTACGCGATCACCCTGCTTGGAAACATCCTCCATCGCCTGGGCGATCTCGGCTACGGCCTCGCTCGGCTTCATGTTGGCGAGCGCCTGCGCATCGAGCCCGAGATCCTTGATGGCGAAACGCGCCTCGCCGGTGCCCTGAGCCGCATCGGAAAGATTGCGAGCCATGAGCAGCAGCGAGGCATTGAGCGATTCGGTGGGGACGTTGGCGGCGCGCGCGGTGTATTGCAGTGCCGAAAGTGCTTCGGTGGTGTCGCCGATCTTTTCGGCGACCTTAAGGGTGGCATCGGCCATATCGATTGCCGATTTGACCATCAAGGCCGCTGTCGTAATCGCCGCCGCGGCAGCGACGCCTAGCGCCTTGCCGGTTTTTTCCCACGCGGCGCTGGCCTTATCGGCGTTCTTCTCAGAGGATTCGCCGAACTTCTCGATGACGGCGGTGCCATCGTCCTTCACGCGGATCGTTACCCGCATTTCGCCGCCACTGCCTAGTCCGACCGCCATTTATTCTGCTCCTCTCTCATCGCCGCCGCGCGCTCGCGTTCAATCTGAGCTACGGCGGCGTCGATAATGGTCAACGCTTCGATCACGTGATACGGCTGCGCCGTCCATGATCCTGGCGCGGGCAGAAAACCTTTTTCACGCCAGCGCCAAGCCTCAAAATAGAATTCAAATTGCCGCGCCAGCCATATCGGGCATTCGCGGCCTTCCGTGTCCGGCGTGTCATCACGCCATTGCTGCGGTACCTCGGCCACGCACTGCGCCGGATAGGCGGACGCATAGGGACATTGGCTGCAGTTGCTTCCCGCCGCCCGCGCACGGGCGGCGCGCATCAGTTTTTTGCGGCGCCCTCCGGCAACCGCGAGATTCGCATGATCTCATCCCCCAGCTCGCGGATAGCCTCGGGAGAGCCGTGGCGCGCGAATTCCGCGCCACCCATCTTGACCGGATTGCCGTCGAAGTCCTGCAGGTTCTCGATCTTCGTCACGCCATAGCGCACTGCGAGCGCCATCTGTTTCGTGAGCCGGCGCAGGTAGGCCAAGTTGTTCGGCATGATCTCGTTCACACGCGCGACTTCTTCCGCCGTCAGCTCGCGTTTCTCGGAACGGGAGGTTTCAGTGACGGCGGAGATTTCGATTGCCTGCTGGGGCGTGAATGGCGATTCCTCCAAGATCTCGGAATGCTCCTCCCAGGTGAGCGGGCGCAGAATGAAGTGGGTCTGCGCGTCCGACTTGCGATCGTCCTTGAGTATGTATTCGACGGTACGACCGGGAGTTTCGACTTTTTGAACCATTGTGGACTCCTCAAATAACTACGGTTTGATATGGGCGGTAGAAATAGTCGCGTTCACCCTTGATCATGACCACCACGTCAGCCTCGGTGAAGCGCTCAAGAGTTTTTTGCTGCACCTTCCGGCAGCCGCGTGATCCGCAGAATCTCCAACCCTAGTTCGCACATCACACCGGGATCTGCGCGGCCGGCGAACTCCGCGCCGCTCATCTCGACCGGATTGCCGTCGAGGTCTTGCAGGTTTTCGATCTTTAACATGCCATAGCGCACCACCAGCGCCATCTGCTTCATGGCCCGAAGCGGATATTTCAAATCGTTTTGCGTAATCTCATCAATGCGCGTTTGCTCCTCCGCGGTCAGTTTGCGGCCCTCATAGCGCGCCGCCTTGGAAACCTCGTCTATTTGAGCAATCTGTTCACTCGTGAGCGGCGAGTTCGCCGTGACCTCGGAATACTCCTCCGAGGTAAGCGTGCGTAGGGTGAAACGCGTCGGTGATTCCGGTTCGGGGTCACCCTTGACCGTGTATTGAAAGGTTCGGATTGGGGAGCTGACATTTAATACCATTGCGCGCTCCTCAGATGACTGCGGTTTGATATAGGCGGTAGAGATAGTCGCGTTCGCCCTCAATCGCGGCCTCCACGTCGGCCTCGGCGAAGCGCTCCAAACCATCGAACTGCTGGCGCAGGCGGGTCTTGGCGAAATCCGGCAATCCAGATATTGCAATCTTCGAGCGTGCGCCCGCGCGCGCCTCGATCATGCGCGCTGTCTCTGCCAGCTCTGCGCGCGTAACGCCATTGATGGGCTGCGCAGAATCGGCGGCCGGCTTGCTATCGATGTGATCGGGTTCGGCCTCGATAAATCTGACTGTACAAGGCATATTCATGTCGTGTTTCTCCTGCGCGATGTCGGATTCAATTATGCGAATCTTTTTTGTTTCTCCAGCACGTGATCCACGGTACGGCCCAATTAGCGATCCCCAAATTCGAAAAAAGTCCCTGGCGGTGGGCATGGGAAGCGATTAAGCAACGATGGACTTGTAAAGCCCCCGAAAATCTTTCACGGCACCACCATAGATATGGCGGATTTTCCAAGTCAACTTATCGTGGCTGAACATGGAGCCGCTGTTCGGTTTGTCCTGCACAAGGAGTTCCGGCTCTTGATTACCATCCAGAAAGCCGACCTCAATGCTGGCGACATCGTTCGGATCGGCCACGAGAGCCCAGTCATTCACGTCCGTCCAGTACCACACGGCCAGCACATCGAGACTCAGATTTTGAACAAAGGTTTTGTCGTTGTTCGTGTTGCGCCGGAAAACATTGACCCCCGTTTCTTCCTGATCGAATGGGACGAGAAGGGTGCGGGGCGAGATTGGCAACTGGTCATTGCTGCCGGGTTCTGTTTGCTTGCGCATGGCTATGCGCCCCGCGGCTACCCCCGCCGCGCTCAGGGCCGCGCTGCCGAGGTTGCCGTGCGTGGCATGAAACAGCGCCACGCCGTCGTAGATGACCGGATTCGTGCGGATGAAGTCGAGCACGAACTTGGCCAGGGTGCGCTTCGCGGTCTTGGAGAGCTTCTTGGGAACTGCCCGAATCACGCCCACGTCATCGTTTTTGATATTCTCAAGCGTGATCGATTCGGTGCCGCCACGTTTGGCCGGGGCGTAGGTCACCTCTTCATCTGAAGGCGAGATCAACGCCGGATAAGCCTGGCCCTTCGCCACATTTTCCAAATCGCCATAACCGCCGAGCCTGGTGCGGCGCACAGTACGGAAATCGTCAAAGCGATCGACGGTGGCAATCGCGCGCCACACGTCGTATTGATTTTCGTTGCGATAATCGGCGACCATGCTTCGGTTGATGGTATCGCCCAGTGTATTGCTCAAATTGGCGTCGCTCAGTGACTCGCGCATGAGGAATTGATTGCAGTCGCTCAACCGGCCAGTGACATTTTTGTCGCCTGTGATCCGGACATAGCACTCGCGGAACGATGCCGTATCCGCCTTGCCGGCAAAAAAATCATCGAGCATCGTTTTGACCTTATCGCGGCGGTCCTCTCCGGGGGAAATGAGAATATGGGGCCGCGCGGTAAGGCGATTTTTATAAGTCTCTGGTATGTGCATAATTGGCCTCGTTAGATAATCGGTGTGCTTCCTCTAAAACGCTCCGCCTATTTATCGAACCGTGACATGTATCCGCCTTCCTTGAAGGAATCGATTAACTCCAGCGCACGGCGGCGCGAGACGGTGTCGAACTCGCGGCTTGTCGTGTCCATGATAGGTGGATAGATATAGCCGTCACGGGGCTTGATTGTCGGCACATGCGCATCACGCCACCACCCGTTGCTGTTGCCGCAGCCGTATTCGATCATCATCTTGTAAAGCGCATCGATATCCGTGACGATTCGAACGAACTCAGGCGTGATAGCGTTGTATTGCGCAACCAGGCGGTCCATTTGAGTATCGAGGAACTTCCCCAAGTTGATTCGGTAACCGCGATCCGCCGTCTCGATTGGCTCCTTGAGGGCGGCGATCTTTTGTTCGATGGCTTTGGCGACGCCTGAAATATCTGCGACTTCCCGCTTCCGTTTTTCAATCTGCCCATACAGCCCGTCGGCGCTCTTCAGGTCAGATTCATTGCCCGAGATGCGGTGGGCGGTTAGGGCCTCGATGCGTTGCGCGTCGAGGTCCTTCAATTCCTGTTCGATCGATTCCTTCTTGCTAATTTCCTTCGCGCGTAATCCACCAAGCTTCCTCCATGTAGCATGAAGCTCATTGAGTCGGGCCACGCTCTTTTCGATCGCGGTTTCGAGGTTTGTCGTATCGGTAGCCGGCGCTGCGCTATCTCTTTCCGGTGCGGGATCACCGCTGCGAATAAATGGCTCGAAAATTCGCGATAAGAGATTTTTTCGGGTATCAGTTTCAGTTTTGGACACGTCGGCTATCCTCAGTAAATTAATTAATTGATGTCTCCGCCTCTTTCAGGCGGTATCGCAATTCTGTGAGTTTTTTCTGAGACTCGATCCATTTCCGGACATCATCCGCCAGATAAATGCGGTTTCCGCGTTTCCCGTTGGGGACACTGGTATAAAAACGCGGGCCCTTAATCCCCAACCTGTAAGCGCGATTCTTGTTTAAGCCGCTGACCAGGCACATCTCGTCCAAGTTCAACGGCAATTTCAGCCGATAGCGTTCCAGCGCCAGTTTCTCGGCGTTCTCGATAACCCGGCAACGCTTCACCAGTTGTTTTTTGCTCGGCATATTTTGTAAATCGCACATGAGATTGTTTACACGCGCTCCGTTCATAGCACACTTGGCCGGAAGGGCTACAGTAAACTGCTAGAATACTTTTTGTGCTTTGCGGCTCGGCGGCGGACGGGAAAAATAAAAGGCCGGTCACGTTACGCGAAGAACATGACCGGCCCCCAGACGACAGAACCATGTGAACTGCCGTCTGGCCTGGATCGCCAGCTTTCTTAACCCACCACCTATGGCGATCCAGCCTCGGTGAGTGGCGTTCCGCGTCGCTCAATCGCGGAACGAATTTGCAACCTCTGAAAAGTCTTGCGCTACCGGCAAGCAGGCCGGCCCCGCGAACATCACATCAATTTGCCGTCTTCGATGACCACCCTTGAGGGGAATGGCAGACGACCACAGAAATGCCTCTATAAAGTGCCAAACCACCCCCCAAGGGCTGTTTCGACCACTTACCGTGGCCAACCCGGTCCCCTGGGCCAAGCGTTCATTTCGTCCGCCGGCCCTCACGCTTCGCATTCGATACCAGGGCGGCGATCACCTTGCGCAACTGCTCGGAGGTGCACCAGGCTATTTTTTCCACCCCGCAGATTCGCCGCGCGATCGCATCGGCATAGGCCCAGGGCCGATTCGCCTCAAGCAGCATGGCCTCGATCTTGCCCAACTGAGCGCCCCGGTCCGGGGAATCCATGTTGCGCGGCCGGCCTGCGTGCGAGCGCTTTACCTTGCCGTCAACGAACCCCAGGCGGCGCATCTCGTCCAGGACGGCCCGGCGTCCCTGGTTATCGAGATCGGCGGCGCTGCCAGATTCCACGCCACCGATTGTCCGAACGATCGTACGGTAGGTTTCATCATCGAGCGCTAGCATCTTCTTGCCGATATGAATCGCGGCGAGCTGCTGGCGTCTGATTTCTTTATCGGCATTCATGAGGCGCGTTCTCGCATCAGATTTAAGTGTGGCTTCTCTCCCATTTCCTGTGGGTTCAAGAAGATCGGCCGTCTCAAGCAGTTCTTTCACTCGTTCCTTGATGTATTCGTTCATTGATGCCTCCTTGTTTAACAAAAAACTACAATTACAACTCGTTGATCAAATCCGCGCTGATCTTCTTTGCTCCGATTTCGGCGGCAACGTTGATCGCCTTCACGACCAGGTTATTCACGACCAGCGGATAGAGCAGCGAAAGGGTGCCGTCACCGCCGCGACGCTTCAGCGTGAGTTTTGCGCGGATCGCGTCGAAGGCGTCCTTCTCGAAAATATCCTTGGCCGATTTTCCGATGCGCTTGAATTTCATAGTCAGGTACTCTTCTAGATGATTGTCGAGCGCCGGCAGTTCAACGATCTCACAGCGCCGGATCACTTCGCGCGCGGCATAGTTCTGGCGTTCGTCGAGCTTGGCCTTGAGTTCCAATTGGCCGACCAGCACGATCGCGAGCAGCTTCTTGAAGCCATCCTCCAGCTCCCAGAAGCGCTTGAGGTATTTGAGCGTCGCGACGGGCAGGTCCTGCGCCTCTTCGATGATGAGGACATGCGAATTCCCTGCACGGCACGAGCCGATCAGGATTTCCTCCACCTGGCGCGCCTTGCCCTCCAGGGTCTGGCGCAGCTTCTGCTGCGAAAGATCGCGGATGATTGCTTCGCAGATGAGCCCGGCCGTGAGCCTGCCCTTATCCACGATTTTGGGCTGAACGATCACGATCTTCTGGCGTTCGCGGTTGATCCGATCGATGAGGTCCCGACGCAATGTCGTCTTGCCGGCGCCGGATTCGCCGACCACGGCCAGGAAGCCGCCATGCTTGGCGGTGGCGTACATGGACTCGCGCACGTACTGAAATTCGGCTGATAGAAAGACGTCGTCGGCATTCTGGACATCATCGGTGAAAGGATCGCGAAATAATGCAAAGGATTTTCGAGCGGTGGCGGTGAGCATGATTACCTCCTTCAACGGCTGATCGAGTTCATATGACGGCTTGCGACGGCCGGATGTCGCATGACAGCCGGCGGGGTGTTTGTGGCGGTGCTCGTTGAGCACGTCTTCCTCCCAGATCGTTTTGAGAATCGGCTTCGGGATACCGAGCCCGCGGAGCATGGCTTCCGTCTGTGCCACGATATGTTCGCGCGGCGTGAGGGTCGGCCAGATATTGCGATTAAGGATTGCTTCGGCTGCCGAACGAGAAAGCCGGTTGCCCTTCGCGTAGCCTCCCGTCTGCAATATGCAGGCGGCCCACTTTTTCTTAGCGATCCCGAGGCCCACCAAGACACCCTTGAGCTTGAGCGGATAGCGTCCGGTGGCTAGTCTGTTGCGCGCCGCATGATGTCGCATGCTATTTCTCCTTGGCGTTCGCTTCGACCGGCGCCGGCTGATCCGGCTCAGGCACGAGCTGCAGGGTATCGAGGTTACGGGCGATTGCCGCGACCTGGTCTTCGCTCACTCCTTGTGAATATTTCCGTTCGAGCCGTAAAGCCTCGTCCGGTGTTATGGCGCGGTGAAGAATGCGGCAGATGCGCATTTTGAGACTCGTTAACGAAATAACTGGCGCATCAGGTTCGACTGCCTTAACTGGTTGGCGCGCAACTTTCTTTTTCTCGGCCTTCGCTTCCTGCAGGGCTTCCGCTGCCTCCGTGGCTGCTTCAATACCTGGCGTGGAGTGCGGAATTTGTCGATGAGGGAACGCCGCAATTTTCGCCACCGCTTCCCTGTTGTGCTGCATGATGTACTTAACTGGGTCTTCTCGCCGGATCGCCTTTCTGGCCTCCTTATATTGCTCCGTTTCCTCTTTTATAAATTTCTTCTGCGTGGCGGTAGCTACTGCGGCTACTTCCTTCAGTGACAAACCACTGCGTTCAATGTTTTCTGCGATGCAGATGAAAATATGCGTATTTGCACTGTGCACAATCGCCTTGCCTAAATCCTCAGGATCGATACGCACTATCACCTGTTTTCCGATGTGGGGGACCAGATCGGGATGCCAATATCTGGCCCGGTTAATGTGGATGCCTTTCTTGGTGACGCTGCGCATTTCACTCCTCATGAGCAGCAGAATGTCGAGTGCGCGTTCGTCTATCTTGCGCACCTGTCCACGCCATGCCGTCGCTATTTCGAATGGCGTGAAGTTCTTACCCGTTTCTGGATTAATGGGCAGTCCAGCATGTGATTTGTGTTGATGGCGATATTCGCACCATTGATTTGCAAACTCTTGCAGCTCAGCGGCGCTCATTTTTACTTCGAACGTTTTGTTGGGGTCGCTGGATCGTTGAGCAAATGAGCGCTTGGCCTCGATTCGTTTTCGGTCGGCTACGTTGTGCCCGATGAAACCTGGACACAGCTCAAGCATTTGGCCGAATGGCCCTTGCCCTCGCTCGACAATGCCTTTCTCCTCACTGGCGTATGGATTGCAGGTATTGACCTTTATCTCTAAACTACTGAGCGCGCCATCAATATGTGCATTGCTATAGGCTTTGCCGTTGTCGATCAGGATTTCCTGCGGCGCTCCCCACGCGAGCATTGCACTGCGAAGCAGCCTTCCGACTTCGATGGCATCTACGCTCCTAACGATGAGCATTTTTTTGCGGCGCGAGTAGATATCGACCAAAGAGATCGCAGAATAGCGACCATCGGTGAGGAGAATATCGGTGCGAGTGTCGTCTAGGGACCACAGTTGGTTGAGAGCGGTGATGGCCTCGCTTTGCGAACCGATTGCCGTCTTGTACTCGCTCTTCCAGCGATCAGGGTGCGTCAGGCAGGAATAAACTTGGTCGTTTTCCTTACGCCACCGAACCATAAAGCGCTCGACTGTCTTGCAGCTAAAGTTCTTAGCGATGTCGGGATATTTCGCTTTGACGTAGTCATAAACGAGGCCCGGTCTAAGGATCGTCTTATCAAGCAACAGGCCGATAATATCCTCCTTAATCTTCGGACAGGCATCGAGCTTGCTTTTCCCCTTAAGGGCGCCGCGGTTATCAGCCAGTCCGTAGAGTCCATGTTCACGCTCAGCAGCGAACCAATTCCGCAGCGTGCGAGCCTTCAGCCCCTTGACGAATTTTCGCGCTCTGTCGGATACGTCAATACGACTGCGTGAAAACTCATTGGCGAAAATCTCTTCGCCACGGCATCGGGCGAGGTTGTTTGCTTGAATATATTTATCGCATGCCTGGAGGACATCGAAGACCGCCCATGCGCGTAGTTGTTTGTATGGAGAAAGCTGATTGAATCGCGCGAGTGCCTTTTCTTTCCGTTTTGCATCGGAGTCATGAATAGCAGCGACTGCGGGTGGATGCGACTGGTTATCGGTGGATTCGGTGACAACATTACCGTCGGCATTGTTCTCGACGACCACTCGCGACGGAACGGCGGCTATCTTCCGGCGGCAGTATTCTTGAAAGAGATTTTCAGGCAGTGAACGAGCAGCCACCTGATACTTAAACCCGCCTCGCCCGCGCCCTGGTGCCTTTCGCACTTTGAGGATTGTTCCTCGCCACGGCTTGTCGTCTTCATGCGCCGCCCTGAGAATGCGGCTGGCGACAGACCGATCTATATCTGCAACCTCTAAGAATTCAGGGACGTCCAACCATTCGTCAGTTTCCATCTTTGGCTCCTTCCCTGGCGATGGCTGGAGTGGGTGGCTTCAATTCGATCGCACTGCATTAAATCTTATGAGGTTAACTAGCGCGCCGATGGCGACCAGCGCTCGTGTCGCGATCCTGGGCAGGTTCCTTCAGCCCGAGTTCTACCGCGATTTTGTGGGCGATCCCATAGTTGCCCTTCAGTGACCCATCGAGCACGCTGTAAACCGTGCGCAAGTTATAACCACGTTCCTTGGCCCAGTTTGCAATGGTCACACCACGGCGGATAAAGTCTTGCTTTACGTCGGCTGCGGTTTTCATGCTTTAGGACTCCTTCCACGTGATATATGGAATAACATAGAACATATATGGAAAAACATGCATCTGTCAAGAAGGGCAAAAAACACCCCAATGCGACCGAGAGAGTTGTTGAGGCGATCGCGGCCTATAGCGGGACGCTCAGGAGTCTTTCAAAGGAATCAGGTATCCCATATCCATCTCTGCTCGAATATTCGGCGGGGAAGACGAAACCAGGCTTGGATGCATTGGCGGCCATTGTGAAGGTGACTGGTGTATCCCCGGTTTGGCTTCTCACTGGGGATGGCGATATGCGCCAGCACTTGGAAAGCACCAAGATGCTGCATGTCGATGGAAGATTGCTGACACGAATTGCAACCGAACTTGAGCTGGCGAGGATACGTGTAGGTGAGCTGAACAAAGACGCTGGAAAGGCTGTACTCGAAGCGCTGCCCCTTGACGAAAAGCAGTATTACGCGCTGATAGCTAAGGAGCTTGTTGTTTCACCTATTGAGGTGAAGCAACGGATCGGTCATACAGTATATATGACTGTGTTGGTTGCAACGATCTATAACCTAGTTGCCGACTTGACCGACGAAGAAAAGCGCGCGCACCGGATTCGTGGAGAGGCATATGAATTACTCACGCATACCGGTGCCCCCCGTTATGTGCCCGCATTAGAGCCGGCACAGGGACGATCGGGAAAAAGCCCCAAACGCGGCAGATCAGGATACCGACGCTAGCGGCAATGACAAAAGTGACCGGAATAAGAAGAATTTTGAGGAACAAAGGGATGTCTGCTGATGATGTATATTTTTGGGCAAATTGGATTCTCGTTGCAGCACTCCTAATCGGTGTCGCTGCGACGTACGCGATCGTTGTGTCTGGCAACATCCGAGATAAAGTGCTTAAGCAAGATTTAGCTACACAAGGGATGATAGCGTCACAAGCGAATGAACGCGCTGCAATATTGGAAAAAGAAGCGGCAGATGCAAAGCTGGAGCAGGAACGGCTAAAAGCCCAATTGGCTTGGCGCACTTTATCACCAGATGCCGCTGTGGGGTTAGAACGTTCTCTCGCGGTTAAACCTGGTTCCGTTAATATCGAGTACGTGTCAGGAGATCCAGAGGCGTTAGCATTCGCGATCCAATTAGCAAATATATTTGGCAAAGCTAAATGGAAGGTCGCAATGAATGGTCTCACATACTCGGGTGTAGTTATATTTGGTCTCTGGATACCTGACCCGCCGACGCCCGAAAAAACCTTGATCCGTGATGCTTTTATAGCAATTGGCGGTGCATTTAACACAAAGACATTACCGTTAGCTGGAATGACAATCTCAATGGGCGGTGCAATTCCAAACGCGCCCATCGTTTTTGTGGGCTCAAAAGCACCACCCCAATGAAAGGATCATTGCCTAATAAATCAGAAATTTGCGTCAAGTACATACTTGCGGAATATTCTGCTTCCAACTACAGCGCTGACGTATCATGAAATGGGAATCAAACCAACATTCACTCGCAGTCGCCGATCCCGAGATTGATGAAGTCTTAGACCTGAATTCGGGCTCACTGATATCTGCGCGTGATGTCATTGGGTCAGACTATTCCAAAGCGATCTCCCTAAGAATGGAATTGAGAACTGCCATTGACAGGGGAGACCCTATTTACGTCTGCCCGCTCTGTTACGTTCCGGTCCATCTGGTCTCTCGCATGGAGGTTCGCCTATTTCACTTTCGTCACGAGATCGAGGATGGCCGTTGTCCGGCGCGCACCAAGGGCGCGTTAAGTGAAGCTGAAATCAATGCCAGGAAATACAATGGAGCAAAAGAGAGTCTTGCCCATATCCAAATGAAGAAGATTGTGGCAGAGAGCCTGAGGTGTGATCCATCGTTCTCAGATGTTGCCGTAGAGGGGAGGTGGAGAGGACGAGAGCTAGGGCTATGGCGAAAACCAGATGTCCAAGCGATTTACCGCGACATCCGGATCGCGTTTGAAGTACAGCTTTCAACGACCTTCCTACGGATCATCGCCGGACGAAGGGAATTTTATCTGCGGGAGAAGGGATTGCTTCTATGGATTTTCAAGACATTCAATGAAGACGCAACTAGGCTTAGCCAGGACGATGTGTTCTATAACAACAATCGCAATGTTTTTCTAGTTAACGAAGAAACGCTTCGAATTTCCAGAGAGACTGACGTCTTCACGCTCGAATGCCGATGGGCCAAACCTACTTACGTAAATGGAAGGACGATCTCCCACATCGAGAAAAGAATGGTCCAGTTTTCCGAATTGACGCTTGATCGCGATCGACAACGGGTATTTTTCTTCGACTACGACAGACAGGCCGGAATTCAGGCCAGCGATGCAGACAGAGCCCTTAGGGAAAAGTTCGAAAGCTTCTGGCTATCGGAAAGAACGTATGACGAGTACGACAAGGTTTCCTGGGCAGACATCCGTACAAAATTTAGAGCACGCGGTATCGTTCTTCCCAGAAATCCTAGCGATGGGGATGGGCCGATATATCTACTCAATGCTCTTTATAGCGCAAAATACGGCCAACCAATTGGCTGGCGCTTCAAGAAGCTCATCGAGGTCGCCCATTGCATACATGATGGTCACAAGAGCGTTTTTCGAGCATTCCGCAACGCTGTTTTTTTCTTCAATCGGATCGATCAGATACTATCGGAAGACGTCTCAGGGAAATGGAAGAAGAAGGCGAACTACTACAAACGTCTCCTTAAAGAGGACAATCCGGAATATACAATGGACCACCGCTTCGATAATCTAGTCGCGCTCTTGTTTCCGGAGATTTCGGAGCTGGGCAAGCTTGATTGATGGTCCAGTTATAGAGAGGCGAACGGATATGTACCGGTGCTATTATCGAACCATCTTGCGCAGTAAGGTAAACGGTTAGGCCCGGGGGATACTATGGCGCTGATTAAATGCCACGAGTGTGGGAAAGAAATTAGTGATAAAGCGAATGGTTGTCTTCACTGTGGTGCGCCGGCGAATCCGACGATCTTTCAGAGAAGCTGGCGTATTACGCGCGGCGCTGGAAAGGCGATCTATATCGCCGTCGCAATCCTACTGGCGCTCGTTGTCTTCCAGTGCAGCCTAAATCTCGGCACGGTTATCGATTCAGAATTCAATCCAAACCGCAGCAGTAACCCACGTTGATGTTCTGGCGGATCGGGTCGATCCTGCGGAGCTGTCGTGGCAGGGAGAGTTGTTTTGAGGGCGGGTTTTTTGACACAAAAATTGCAATTGTTTTGCTATATCTGAAACGGTGATAGGCGCATTTGCAAATTCATTTGTCCAATTTGCAAATTCATTTGTCTTTTTACACACGCCCCGAAGCGCGCGACTGTTCCCTCCGTTCCTCGCTCCACCGGGCGCTCGCCAACTCGCCGGGCGCATAAAACGCGCCTCGGGCTCAAACACGGGCTCGCTTAAAAGCTCCCGGTGGGGCTGCGGTACTCGGCGCGCGCTACGGGATGGTTGGCAAAACCTTCTCAGGGTTCCGCTTGACTCAAGGGACGAGAAGCACAACCATGTATGACGAAACTGAAAACGAATCAAAAAAGTTATCCGAGTAATACCACAATACCTAATGACGAAACAAAAATTTGAACTATCGCGAGTTTCAGGTGCCCCTGTCACTGACGAGGAGTTGCTCGGTGACTTACGTAATGTGGCGCAGGTTCTCGGACAGCAAACAGTACCCCAGAAAAAATATGGTGAAATGGGTATATACGATTACAGCACACTGATACGACGATTTGGGTCTTGGAATGAGGCTTTACAAAGAGCGGGACTCAAATTGTCAAATGAAGTCCAAATTTCCGATGAAAGGTTATTTGAGAACATTCTAAATCTTTGGCAGCACCTTGGCAGGCAGCCCCGAAGAAGTGATCTCGAAAATGAGGTCTCAGAGTTTTCACAAAGCCCGTATAAGCGTCGTTTCGGATCTTGGATAGCTGCTCTGGAGAGTTTCGTTGCATATGCAAACGCTTCAGAGACCGAGCCAGGGAGTATCAAACAAACTGCTGTGCAAGCACCAAGGAAAACTGGACGTGATCCTTCGCTCCGTTTGAGATTCAGGGTGCTTCAACGTGACCGCTTCTCATGTCAACAATGCGGCGCAAGCCCGGCCAAATTGGTAGGCGTTGAATTGCATGTCGATCACGTCGTGCCTTGGAGTAAGGGCGGAGAGACAACACTGAATAACCTTCAAACCTTGTGTTCAAAGTGCAATCTGGGGAAGGGAAACCTTGAGTAAGAATGGGCCGATAATTCGTTCGACCGGTCTCGCGGTATTGACGCACCGCTAGCTTGTCAGCTCACATATAACCTCTTCGTCAGGCTTATGTTTTCATGTTGACACGGCAGGGTCGGTGGTATAACTTTTGTCTCGATTGGCGCCGATTTGAGCTTCAGCTTGCGGGCGCGATACAAATGCCGCTAAAGCGAGAGTTCCCGCTCTAGCCGCATTCGCGGCTTTTTTGTTGTCTGCCGTTCCCGCAAGCCTGCGCCGTAACCTTGAATTGAAGGAGCAGCAGGCATGTCCGACGATATCGATCAATGGGGTTTTGACACGCGCGCAGTACGAGCGGGGCAGCATCGCACCAACGAGGGCGAGAATTCCGAGCCGATCTTTCTCACCTCCAGCTACGTGTTCAAGAACGCGGCGGAGGCGGCGGCGCGGTTTTCCGGCGCGGAATCGGGGAACATCTACTCGCGTTTCACCAATCCCACGGTGCGTGCGTTCGAGGAACGTCTGGCGGCGCTGGAAGGCGGCGAGAAATGCGTGGCCACGGCCTCCGGCATGGTGGCGATCCTCTCGACCTGCCTCGCGCTGCTCAAGAGCGGCGATCACATCGTTTCCTCGCGCAACATCTTCGGAGCCTCGGTGCTGCTGTTCAACAACTATCTGGCCAAGTTCGGGATCGAGACGAGCTACGTGTCGCTCACGGATTACGGCGCCTGGGAAAAGGCGATCAAGCCGAATACGAAGCTGCTGTTCCTGGAAACACCGTCCAACCCGTTGACGGAGATCGCCGATATCGCGCGGCTCGCGAAACTTGCACACGCCAAAGGCTGCCTGCTGGTGGTGGACAATGTTTTTTGTACGCCGGTGTTGCAGCAGCCGCTCAAGCTCGGTGCCGATATCGTGATTCATTCGGCGACGAAGTATCTCGACGGCCAGGGCCGATGCGTCGGTGGCGCCGTTATTGGCAACAAGGAACTCGTAGGCGAGAAGGTCTATGGCTTTATGCGCACCTGCGGGCCTTCCCTGAGCCCGTTCAACGCCTGGGTGTTCCTCAAGGGGCTGGAGACGCTGAGCTTGAGAGTCAAGGCACACAGCGCGAATGCGCTCGAACTTGCCCGCTGGCTTGAAAAACAGAAGCGCGTGAAGCGCGTTTACTATCCGGGACTGGCTTCCCACCCGCAGCACGAACTGGCCAAGAAGCAGCAGTCCGGTTTCGGTGGTATCGTGTCGTTCGAGGTAGACGGCGGCAAGGACGCGGCCTGGAAGCTGATCGACAGCACTCGTGTCATTTCCATCACCGCGAATCTGGGCGATACCAAATCCACCATCACCCATCCGGCCACGACCACGCACGGCCGCCTGACGCCCGAGCAGCGTCTTGATGCCGGTATCAGTGACGGCCTGATCCGGATTTCAGTGGGGCTGGAAGACGTAGAGGATTTGAAAAAAGATCTTTCGTCCGGTTTATAGACGTTTAGATCTTTAATGTCCCCAATGCGACTTGCCGGGAACAACATATGATTATTGGATGGATTCTCATAGGATTCCTTTTGATATTAAATGTTGTTGCGACTGCTGAAATAATCCGTGACCGGTTTTCTGAGAAAACTCAGAAAATATTCCAGGGGTTAGCGGTCTGGTTTATTCCGTTACTGGGCTCGATCTTGGTTTTGTATTTCCTCAGAGAAACCATAAAGACACGACCCGCCGGGTATAAAGACACATGGCCTGGTGGTTATGACGATGGAGTTCTGAGACAGGGTGACGCCACTAATAATTTGGCCGATCATGCAGTTGATGGAGGTGGCGCTGACGGCGATAGCGGTGGTAGCGATTAATTCCCAGCGCGCGGCCTTTCATAATGCGAAGCAGAGTGTGCTGAACAAATCCGAGGCACACGATGTAGAATGACCCGGATGCGCGTTGGCCTGTTCGTCACCTGCCTCGTGGACCTGATGCGGCCGAGCATCGGGTTTGCGGCGTTGCGTTTGCTGGAGGCGGCCGGTTGTGAAGTGGTAGTACCACCGGCCCAGACCTGCTGTGGCCAGCCGGGTTACAACTCGGGCGACCAGAAGGCCGCGAAAGCGCTGGCGCTGAAAGTCCTGCAGGAATTCGACGGCTGCGATTACGTCGTCCTGCCGTCCGGTTCCTGCGCCGGCATGATACGCGTGCATTACCCGGCACTGTTCAAGGACGACCCGGTCGTCATCGAATCAATCAAGCGCCTGTCTGCCCGCACCTATGAACTGACCGATTTTCTGGTCAATGTCGCCAAGCTCCAGAACATTCCCGGCAATTATTCCGGTTCGCTGACCTACCACGATTCCTGCTCCGGCCTGCGCGAGATGGGTGTGCAGGCGCAGCCGCGCGCGTTGCTGGCGCGGATGCCGGACGTGAAGCTGACCGAGATGCGCGAATCCACGACCTGTTGCGGGTTCGGCGGGACCTTTTCGGTCAAGTTCGGCGAAATATCCACGCGCATGGCCGACAACAAATGCGAGCACATCGCCCAGACCGGCGCCGGCGCCATCGTCGCCGGTGATCTGGGCTGCCTGATGAACATCGAGGGCCGCCTGCGCCGTCGCGGCGATCTCGATACGCGCGTGCTGCATATCGCCGAAGTGCTCGCAGGAGATAATGGCACATGCAAGTAACCGCGATGCATTTCAAGCGCAAGGCGGGCGAGAACCTGCGCAACGAAAAGCTGCAAAAGGCGCTGGAAAAGCTCCAGACCAAGTTCGTCGACGGCCGCGCGGCGGCGATCGCGGAGCTGCCGAACTTCGAGGAAATCCGCGATGCCGCCACGGACATCCGCGATAAGGTGATCCGCAACCTCGACCGTTATCTGCTGCGCTTCGAGCAGGAAGCGACCGCGCGCGGTGCTGTTGTGCACTGGGCCGAGACCGCCGATGAGGTGAACCGCATTGTGGTGGAGATCGCGCACCAGCATGGCCTGCACAAGGTGGTGAAGTCGAAGTCCATGGTCTCGGAGGAGTGCGGTCTCAACGACGCGCTCGAAAGCCAGGGGCTGGACGTGCTCGAGACCGATCTCGGCGAATATATTCTGCAACTCGCGCACGAACCGCCGTCGCACATCGTCGCCCCGGTGGTGCACAAGAGCAAGGAAGAGATTGCCGATCTGTTCGAGGAAAAGCATCAGCGACCGCGCACCACGCAGATCGCCGAACTGTGTCGCGAAGCGCGCGAGGTGTTGCGGCCGGGATTCCTGTCAGCCGATCTCGGGATTTCCGGCGCGAATTTTATTATCGCCGAGACCGGCTCGGTCCTGATCGTCACCAACGAGGGCAACGGCCGGCTT
>Ga0209515_10001063_pt1 | contig 47418 bp, 38 predicted proteins | sample Subgroupgradi54m_FD_187454 | JGI IMG/M metagenome (GOLD analysis project Ga0209515, IMG submission 187454) | Subsurface groundwater microbial communities from S. Glens Falls, New York, USA - GMW60B uncontaminated upgradient, 5.4 m (SPAdes)... ... | reverse complement strand
GGCAGGCGCTCCCGTGGGCAGCAGCGCCGGCGGCAGCGGGAACAGCTCGTCGAGCAGCTCGGCCACGTCGAGCGTGGACGTCGACAGCTGCTGCTCGCGCGCGAAGGTCTCGAGGTCGCGCTGCAGCTCCATCGCCGTGGGGTAGCGCCGGTCGAGGCCACGCGCGAGCGCGCGCATCACGATCCTCTCCAGGCCCTCCGGATAGTCGGCCCGGCGCGTCTTCGGCGAGGGCGCATCCTGGGTCGAGATCTTGTGCAGCGTGGCCATGTCCGAGTCGCCCTTGTAGAGCTTCGAGCCGGTGGTCAGCTCGAACAGCAGGATGCCCAGCGCGAACACGTCGCTGCGGCGATCGAGCGGCTCGCCCCGGCACTGCTCGGGAGACATGTACGAGATCTTGCCCTTGAGCGAGCCGACCACGGTCTCGGTGGTGTGCGAGGCCGCCTTGGCCACGCCGAAGTCGAGCAGCTTGGACGAGCCGTCGCGGGTGACGATGACGTTCGATGGCGTCACGTCGCGGTGCACGATGCCGAGCGGGCGGCCCATGGCGTCGCGACGCTGGTGCGCGTAGTGCAGGCCGCGGCACACGTCGAGCACGATGGCGACGGCGCAGCCGAGCGGGATGGGCTTCTTGGCCTTCTGCGCGCGCGACAGGAGCGCGCGCACGTCCTCGCCCTGGACGTACTCCATGGCGAAGTAGTAGTAGCCATTGTCCGAGCCGATATCGAAGACCTGGACGACGTTGGGATGGTGCAGCGTCGCGGCCAGGCGCGCCTCGTCGAGGAACATGGAGACGAAGGTTCGATCGGTCGCGTACTGGGGCAGGATGCGCTTGATGACGACCAGCTTCTCGAAGCCTTCGATGCCAGTAGCACTGGCCAGATGGACCTCGGCCATGCCACCCACGGCAAGTGGCTTGAGTAGCTGGTACTTGCCCAGACGCGTCCCGGGCACGAGGGTCGTTGCACGTGCAGAAACCGGGAGACTCACTACTTCCACATCATAAGCGTTACGTGCGCGAGCTCCGTGGATCAATCGGGATTACGCACGTGATTGCCAAAACAATAGTCGTATTGCCGCGTAGAATGGCAGTTTGAATGCGGGAGCATGCTGTGAGCCGTCGGCCTACTGGCCAGGAAGTTGGCTACTGCCAGCGCGCCGGTGCGCGCCAGTTGCAGGCAGGGGTCAGCGTGACTCTGGAAGGGACGCTAGAGCGTGGCTTCGGTCAGCCCGCCGGCCGGTGACAGCACGCCGGTCTTCACGATCGTGGTCGCGCGCAGGCGCAGCCGTCCGGCCCCGCCGCCGCCGCCGCCGGCGTTGTCGTCGCTGCTGATGCCGAGCGCGGCTTCGCCCGGATCACCGCTGCAGGTGGCCAGGCCGCCCGCGCCGCCCGCGCCGCCCGCAGCACCCTCGCCGGCGCGCGCGCCACCGGCGGCGCGCGCGGCGGTCACGCCGCCTGGCAGACCGTTGGCGCCGTGCGCGCCATTGTTGGCACCGGCGCCGCCGCCGCCGCCATTGGCGACCAGCGTGCCGTCGATCTGGACGCGCTTGCCTTCCAGCAGCACGGCGCCACCCGCGCCGCCGCCGCCGCCGCCATCCTCGGTGTTGCCACCGCCGCCGCCGCCGCCAGCCGCGTTGATCACGCCGCCCACGCTCAGCAGCAGCTCGCCGCGCGCCGAGATCTGCAGCGCGCCACCGCCGCCACCCCCGCTGCCGCGCATGCCGCCGCCGCCGCCCGCGCCGCCCGCCGAACCGCCCTGCAGGGGCGACAGGGTCGCGCCGCCACACACGCCACCACCTGTGCCCCCCGGCTGCGGACCGGTCACCGGACCGCGCGCGCCGCCGTTGCCGCCCACGGCGACGTGTCCGCCACCGCCGCCACCGACGTCGCCGAGCAGGTCCACGAAGCCGCCGCCGCACGGTCCGCCACCCATGGGCGTGCCCACCTTGCCGCCGGTGAAGCCGCCCGGGCCAGCCTGGACGGTGTTGCCGGTGCCGCCGCGAAGGTCAATCGAACCGGCGATGTGCACGTCGGTCGCCACCGCGAGCGCGAAGGCAGCCGTGCCCTTGATGCGCACCTGCGCGCCCGCCTCGATCTCCACCGCACCCACGGAGAGCACGCCCAGCGCCGGCGCTCCCGCCGGGTTGAGCGTGACGAACGCCGCACCGCCGGGGCGTAGGTCCGCGCCATCGCTCACGCGCGTGACCGTACCCAGGACGCTGTCGATCTCGACCAGGTTGTCGCTGGCGCGCACCCGCAGCGTGCCGGTGCCCGCGGTCAGGCGAGCGGCGGTGAAGTTGGACGGCGTGTAGTCCACGTACACCTGCGCGTCGGGAGCGCCATCGGGCGGGCCGGCGTCGGCAGGATGCGCGTCGGTGGCGGCGTCTGGATCGTGAGAACCGTCAGGGCTGCCGTCGGCGCGCGGCGGCAGGTTGCCGTCGACGCACTGGCCAGCCAGGTCGCCGGGCGCGTCGCTGGCGTAGCGTCGCCCCGAGTCGCAGGCGGTGTCGGGAGCCGAGCAGAATCCGTTCGATTCGCACGTGCCCGGGCCACTACCGAGGTCGCACTGCGAGCTGGTCTCACATGTGAATGCGGTGCGTGCGACGCATGCGGTGAGGAGCAGGGCCAGGCAAGCGATGAGCCGCAAGGGCAGGAGCGCTGAGTGGCTGAGCACGGATGGCACCAGCATCCAGCGATTACGGAATTTGCCTCACCCGTCAATCGAAATGAAATCGGTTATGGCGTGCACACGATCATGGTCAGTGTGATCGCCATATGGGAATGCCGCTCTGGAGAGCGAAAGGGGGGATCAATTGGGTGCAGAGGTCATCAGCTCGGCGCAACGCTCGCCGATCATCATGCTCGGCGCGTTGGTGTTGCCGCCGGTGATGCTGGGCATGATCGACGCGTCGGCGACTCGCAGGCCCTCGATGCCGCGCACGCGCAGCGATGGATCGACGACGGCGCGCTCGTCCACGCCCATGCGACATGTACCCACCGGGTGGTAGACGGTGTGGATGCGGTTGGGCAGCTCGGCGGCGATGGCGGCCTCGGAGGCGAACTCGGGACCCGGGTGCAGCTCACCCGAGACCACGTCGGTGAGGCCGCGGCTGGCCATGACCTCGCGGATCATCTTGATGCCCTCGAGGAGCAGCCGGCGATCCTCCGGTTGCTCGAGGAAGTGCGGATCGATGTGGGGCGCAGCGCTCGGGTCGCTCGAGGTCAGGCGGACCTCGCCGCGGCTCTTGGGATAGATGAGCGTGGGCATGACCGTGAGCGCCGGCCGGTGGTCGACCTTGGCGCGCACCGGCTTGTCCTGGTTGGGCGAGGGGTAGGACCAGGGCAGACAGTGGATCTGGATGTCGGGAACGGCGGGCCGCGCCACGCTCGAGCGCACGAAGCCCATGGCCTCGAACACGGTGCGCGCGAACCAGGTGTTGCCCTTCCAGGCCTCGGCGATCATGCCGCTCAGGAAGTGGAACGCGGTGCCGCGGTGGACCGCCGTGGGGGCGAGGAAGGTGAGCGGCACGAACAGATGATCGTGCAGGTTCTTGCCCACGGGCAGGTCGGCCACCGACTCGATGCCGAGCGCGCGCAGCTCGTCGGCCGGGCCGACTCCGGAGAGCATGAGGATCTGCGCCGAGCCGATGACGCCCGCCGAGAGCACGACCTCGCGGCGCGCGCGGACGATCTTGCGCTGGCCGCGCTCGATCAGCTCGACGCCCACGGCGCGGCCCTTCTCGATGATCACGCGCGACACGGTGACGCCGGTCTGGACGCGGAAGTTGGGCCGCTCGAGCGCCGGATGCACGTAGGCCTCCGACGAGCTGAAGCGCAGGCCGTCGCGCGCGTTCATCTGGCAGGTGCCGATGCCTTCCTGCGACGCGCCGTTGTAGTCCTCGAGCACGGGCACGCCCAGGGTGTCGGAGATGGCCTGGATGAGCGCCGAGGTGGCCGGGGTCACGTCGCTGGCCGCGGTGACCCGGATGGGCCCGCCCGCGCCGCGGTACTCGTTCGCGCCCGGGGCCCAGTCCTCGAGACGCTTGAAGCAGCGCAGCGCGTCGTTCCAGCCCCAGCCGTCGCAGCCCTCGGCCGCCCAGTCGTCGTAGTTCTGCTTGTTGCCGCGCACGTAGACCATGCCATTGATGGCGCTCGAGCCGCCCAGCACGCGCCCGCGCACGTAGGGGATGCGCCGGCCGGCGCCGTTCGCCTGCGGGGCCGTGTAGTAGCCCCAGTCGAAGCGCTTCTTCACCTTCGGCTCGGTGTGGATGATCGAGACCATCCCGGGGATGGTGCACAGCTTGGTGCGGTCGGAGCCGCCCGCCTCGAGCAGGAGGACCTCGCAGTGCGGGTCCTCCGAAAGACGGCTGGCGATCACGCCCCCCGCCGAACCTGCACCCACCACGATGTAGTCGATCTCGGCGGCTTCGAAGTCAGCGTCGGCCATACGTGCTCCTCTCCTCGAAGGCGGAGCATATGCCCACTCACTGACGAATGTCAGCCAAATTTCAGCCGCGTGTCCGCCGGCCGTCGCTGCGGCAAGACGAAGTCAGCGCCGACGGTTGGACGCGAACTCGAGGCCCAGGCCGCCGGGGCCCTTGACCGACGGCCGCCTCTGCCAGGTCACGACCACGGGCACGCCGTCCTTGCTGCCCTGGCGCGCGAGCGCGCCGCGCACTCCCGGCGCCACTGGCACGGAGGTCTCGAAGAACACGCCACCCAGGCCGATGTCGCGCGCGGTGCCGCGCAGGACGACCTCGTCGAGCTCGAGGCGTGCGTCGACGAACACGGGCACGCGCGCGCCGGTCTCGCGGCGCTCGCCGGCCAGACCCAGGCGAGAGAAGAACTGACGAATGGATCCCATGGGGCCACGGTACGAGCGCTCGCGGCGGGGGACAAGAAAACCGCCCGGATGGACGGCGCTAGTTGCGCGCGCCCGGCGCCTTCGCCCTGGCGGGCACGAAGCTCATGGCCCGTTCGGCCAGCGCGGTGATGGTCAGCGACGGGTTGACGCCCGGGTTGGCGCTGATGGCGCTGCCGTCGATGACGTAGAGCCCGTCGTAGCCGAAGACCCGGTGGCGGTGATCGATGACGCCTTCGGCCGCCGATGCGCCCATGCAGGCGCCGCCCAGGATGTGCGCGGTGGTCGGGGTGCCCAGCAGCGTCTCGGTGAACAGGGTCGAGACCACGCCGCCCACCTTTTCGGCGAAGCGGCGCGCCAGGTCGGTGGCCTCGGCCATGAACGCGGTGGGCGCGGGCGTGCCCGGCTCCAGGCGACTGACCAGGCCGCGGCGGAAGCCGGTCAGGGCGCTGCGACCCAGGCGCAGCGCCAGGGTGCCCTCGAGCGTGCGCATGTAGAGCAGGATCTGGCTCGAGCGCGAGAAGTCCTTCACCGCCAGCGCGCGCGCCCAGCGGCGCGGCTCGCGCAAGAGGCTGCCCACCGCGCCAGCGACGCGGCCGAGCGTGCTGCCGCCCGGGGCGTGCGGCAGGGTCAGGGTGCGGAAGAAGCCCGAGCCGGCGCCGTAGCGCACCGGCTCGACGTGGCTGTGCTCGTCGGTGTTGAGGATGGACGTGATGGCCACGCCCTTGGAGAAGTCCTCGTCCGAGTCGGGCGCGATGACGCCGATGAGCGCCTCGTTGTTGGTGCGCACGAAGTCGCCCACGTGATCGGACAGGTGGGGCAGGCCGTGCGTGTCCTCCTTCATGGCCAGCAAGAGCGGCACCGTGCCCATCACGCCCCCGGCGAAGATGACCTGCGCGGCCAGGAGGCGCGCGGGCGGTGCGTCGCCGATACTGGCGCGGGTCTCGAGCACGTAGCCGCCGCCCATCTGCGCGCGCACCGCGGTGACCTCGGTCTCGGCCTGGACGACCGCGCCGCGCCGCTCGGCCAGGTACAGGTAGTTCTGATCGAGCGTGTTCTTGGCGCCCACGCGACAGCCGGTCATGCACGCGCCGCAGCCGGTGCAGCCCACGCGCGCCGGGCCCTCGCCGCCGAAGTAGGGATCGGCGACCTCTTGCCCGGGCGTGCCGAAGAAGACCGCCACCTCGGTGGGGTGGAAGTCCTGCTCGCGCCCCAGGTCACGCGCGATGTCCTCGAGCACGCGGTCGCCCGGCGTGGTCATGGGGTTGGTCACGCTGCCCAGCATGCGTCGCGCGGTGGCGTAGTGCGGCTCGAGCTCGCGCTTCCAGTCGGCCAGGCCGGCCCACGAGGCCGAGGCGAAGAATGGCTCGCCCGGCGTGGGCAAGGTGTTGGCGTAGACCAGCGAGCCGCCGCCCACGCCCACGCCGTGCAGGATGGTGACGTGGCGCAGGAAGGTCATCTGGAAGATGCCGCGCAGGCCCAGCTCGGGCTGCCACAGCCAGCGCTTGACGTCCCAGTTGCTGGCGGCGAAGTCGTGCTTGTCCCAGCGCTTGCCCTTCTCGACCACCAGCACGCGGTAGCCCTTCTCGGCCAGCCGCAGCGCCGAGACGCTGCCGCCGAACCCCGAGCCGATGATGACGAAGTCCCAGCGTTCCCCCATGGGAGGAGGATACGCCTCAAAGGCCGCCTACGCCGAGCCGGCGCGCCAGGCGGCCGGGTCGATGCCCTCGCGCTCGAGCCAGCGGTAGACCTGCTTGCGATCCTTGCCGTAGAAGTCGGCGACCAGCTGCACGTTGCCGCGGAACTGTGCCAGCACGCGCTCGAGATCCTCGCGCGCGGGCGGGAACTTCTGCAGGCCCAGCTGCAGGCCCAGCGGCAAGGCCTGCTCGGCCGACACCGCGGCGGCGTCGCCGCGCTCGGGGCCGCGCGCGCGCACGCGCGTGCCCAGCGCCTCGGGCAGGTGCTCGAGGCGCAGCGCGTCGGAGCGCTGTGCGCGCACCGCGGCGGCCAGCAGCACCTGGCGCAGCTCGCGCACGTTGTAGGGCCAGTCGTGCAGCAGCAGCGCCTCGGCCGCGCCGGGCGCGAGCGGACGCCCGATGGTGCAGGTCAGCATGATGCCCTCGGCCAGGCGCAGGATGTCCTCGCGGCGCTCGCGCAGGGGCGGCACGGCGAAGGTCCAGCCGGCCAGGCGCGCCAGCAGATCGGCGCGGAAGCTGCCCTTGGCCACGTCGGCGTGCAGGTCGCGGTGGGTCGCGGCGATCACGCGCACGTCGACGCGCTTGGCCGCGCTGGTGCCGACCGGACGGATCTCGCCCGTCTCCAGCGCGCGCAAGAGCTTGGCCTGCAGCGGCGCCGGCAGCTCGCCCACCTCGTCGAGGAACAGGGTGCCGCCGTCGGCGGCCGTGAACAGACCGTCGGTGCGCGCGGCCGCGCCGGTGAAGGCGCCGGCGATGTGCCCGAACAGCTCGCTCTCGGCCACGCCCTCGGCGATGGCGGCGCAGTTGACCGCGACGAAGCGGCCGCGCCGGCCGCTCTGCTCGTGGATCTGCTCGGCGACCAGCTCCTTGCCCACGCCGGTCTCGCCCAGGATGAGCACGCTGGTGGGCCGGCGCGCGATCAGCTCGATGTCACCGCGCACCCGCTGCATGGCCACGCTGTAGCCGAGCAGCCTGCCGGTCTCGCCGCGCATCAGCTCGCCGCTGCGCACCGCCACGTCCACGTGCAGGAGCATCGACGCGCCCAGGCGGATGACCGTGCCGTGGCGCAGGGGCGCGCGCTTGCAGGTCACCCCGTCGACGTGCATGCCGTTGCGGCTGCCCAGGTCGACGATGTGCAGCGCGCCGCTGGCATCGAGCTCGACCCGCGCGTGGGCGCGCGAGACCTCGCGATCGGGAACGATCAGGCCGCCCTCGCCGGGCAGGCGGCCGAGCACGAGCGGCGCGTCGTCGAGCGTGGCCAGCGAGCGCGCCGACGGCTCGGGCGAGAAGGCCAGGTAGATCTGGCGCACCCGCTGGCGGTCGCCCACGCCGGCCGCGTCGGCGCGCTCGGCGCAGGTGATGGTGGATGCGGTGCGGCTCGCGCCGGACGCTCGGGGTACGGAGGGCGTGTCGTTCATGGTCGGGGGCTCTCGCCTGGGCGCTCGAGCTGCATGACGAAGCCGTCAGACAGCCCGCGCGCGGTGAAGTGGAAGACGCCTAGATCGATGTCGTATCGGAAGCGGCCGGCGACGATCGCCTCACCGCCAGGAGCCAGGGCAACGCTGCGCACGTGGTCGACCTCTTCGCCGCCGAAGTGGCGCACGTCGAGGAGGGCGCCGCGCGGGTCGAGCTCGGCCACGAACACGTCGGCGACCGAGCCGTGCGCAGGCAGGTGCTGCGCGCCCACGTCGAGGCCGGCGGCGTAGCGGCCGACCGCGACCAGGCTGCCGTCGGCGCGCGCGGCCAGGGCGCGCACGCAGTCCCAGCCCGGGCCGTGCATGCTGCTCAGCCAGCGCGCGTCGCCGCTCTCGGGATCCAGCTCGGCGACGAAGGCGTCGACCGACCCCTGCGACTGCGAGGCCAGGGCCGGCGTCACGCCCAGCTGCAGGTGGCCCTCGAAGTAGCCGCCCGCGAAGAGGCGCGCCCGGCCGTGTGCGTCCGCGCCCGGCGCCGTGGCCAGGGCGGTCAAGCCGTCGGTGCCGGAGTCGCCGTAGGCGCGCAGCCAGCGCGGCGCGCCGGTGCGCCCGTCGAGGCGTGCCAGGAGCGCGTCGGGACCGTGCAGCGCGACCGGCACACCGCCCAGGACAAGCGGCCCGCGCACCTCGCCGCCGGCGAAGACGTCGTCGTCGAGGAAGACGACCGTCTTCATGCGCGTGAAGTCGGCGCCCTCGCCGCTGGTGGCCCACAGCAGCGCACCCGCGGGCGAGTACAGGGCCACGAATGGCTGGCTGCTCTCGGCGCTGCCGCCGTGGGCGGCGTGCACCAGCGTGCCGCCGAAGCGCGCGCTGCCGCTCCACTCGCCCACCACCGCGATGCGTCCGTCGGCGGCCACGGCCAGGTCGTGGATCATGCAGCCGCGGTCGGCGTCGCACGACGCGACCCAGCGGGGCGCGCCGTCCTGCCCGGCCAGACGCGCCACGAAGCCCTGCTTGGCCCCGGGCGTGGGCGCTGCGCGCACCGGCAGGCCCGCGGCAGCGCCGCCGTACTCGCCGACGACGACCAGGTCACCATCGGGCAAGAAGCCCAGGCCGGTGATGCGCGTGTCGCGGGTGGTGTCGAGGATGCGCGACCAGCGCGGCCGTCCCTCGGGATCGAGCGCGACCACGTAGCCGAAGGTGACGCCGTCGGTACGGCCGCCGATGTGACGACCGGCCAGCTCGACCGGCGCGCTGGCGTGGCCGGCCACGACCAGTCGGCCCTGCGCGTCGAAGCGCGCGGCCTCGACGTTGTCGAGGCCGGCGCCGCCGATCTGCAGCGCCAGGCGCACCGGACCGCGCGCGGCGCGCCACGACGGCGGCGCGCTGCCACGCAGGTGCGGCCAGGCCAGCGCCACCGTGGCCAGCAGCACCGCGCCGCTGGCAAGCGCGGCGCGCGGGAGCAGACGGCGCACGCGCCCGGCCGCGGGAGCGGCAGCCATGGGCCCGGGGGCGAGCGCGGCGATGAAGTCAGACGCGCGCGCGAAGCGCATCTCGGGCTCGCGCCGCAGGCAGCGCAAGATGGCGCGCTCCCAGCGCTCCTCCAGGTCGGGCACCAGGCTGCGCGGCGAGGGCGGATCCTCGGCCAGGCGGCGCGCGGCGGTCGAGATGGGCGTGTCGCCCACGAAGGGCAGGGTGCCGGTGACCAGCTCGAAGGCCAGCACGCCCAGCGCGTAGATGTCGGAGGCGGCGGTGGCCGTGCGGCCGAGCACCTGCTCGGGCGCCATGTACGCGGGAGTGCCGCCCGCATCGATGGTCTGGGCGGCGTCGCCACCGTCGGCGAGCCCGAGGCCGAAGTCGGTCACCACCGCGCGCGCGGGTGTGTCGCCCGCCGCGGGCACGAGCATGACGTTCAGGCCCTTGAGGTCGCGGTGGACCACACCCGCGCCATGCGCCGCCTCGAGCGCGGCGGCGATCTGCGCCAGGATGGCCAGCGCCTCGTCGCGGCCCAGGCGGCGCTCGCGCACGCGCGCGGCCAGCGTCTGGCCCTCGAGCAGCTCCATGGTGATGAAGGCGATCGAGCGCCCGTCGGCCTCGTGGCGCTCGAGCGCGTGCACGCGACAGACGTGGGCATGGTCGACGCGTCGGGCCAGCTGCACCTCGCGCTCGAGCCGGGCCAGGGTGCGCGCGTCGGCGGCGCGATCCGGGCGCAGCGTCTTCACCGCCAGGCGTGCGCCCGTCGACGTGTCGACGGCCTCGTAGACCTCGCCCATGCCGCCGCGGGCCACGAAGCGCACGATGCGGTAGCGACCCAGGTGCTCGCCCGCCTCGAGCAGGGTGGGCTGCCCCAGGGTGCTCGAGGGCGCGACCGGGCGGCCAGCCAGGCTGCGCCCGTGCGGCGCGACGGTGGAACCGTCACGGCCGTCGTCGTCTTCAGGTGCCTGGCCGGGTGCGCGCAAAACCGAGACGAACATAGCGCGGGTGCCCGTCCCGGCATGTGCCATCGGTTACGCTGTGGGCAATCCTCACACTCACAACGAGAAGGAGAAGGTGGCGCCTTCGCCGACCGCGCCCTCCGCCCACACCCGGCCGCCGTGGCGGTTGACGATGCGCTGCACGGTGGCCAGGCCGATGCCGGTGCCGGGGAACTCGGCCTCGGTGTGCAGGCGCTGGAAGGCGCCGAACAGCTTGCTGGCGTAGGCCATGTCGAAGCCGGCCCCGTTGTCCTTGACGTAGAAGGCGAGGCGACCGTCGGGCGAGCGCGCCGCGCCCAGCTCGATGCGCGCGTGCGGCTTGTGGCTGGTGAACTTCCACGCGTTGCGCAGCAGGTTGTCGAGCAGGACGCTCAGCAGCACCGGGTCGCCGCTGGCGGTGAGCCGGTCGGCGACCACGACCTCGACCTCGCGCTCGGGCTCGAGCTGGCGCAGCTCGGCGATGGTGCCACGCGCGATGGTGCTGAGATCGACCGGCTCGCGCCGCATCTCCATGCGCGTCACCCGTGACAGGTGCAAGAGGTCGTCGATCAGCTTGGCCATGCGCTGGCTGGCGTCGCGCATGCGCCCGAGCATGTCGCGCCCGTCGCTGTCGAAGCGTGCCTTGTAGTCCTCGAGCAGGAGCTGGCTGTAGCCGCTCATGGCCCGCAGAGGCGCGCGCAGATCGTGCGAGACCGAGTAGGCGAAGGCCTCGAGCTCGCGGTTGGCGACCTCGAGCTGGGCGGTGCGCCGGCGCACGTGGCCCTCGAGGTCCTCGTTCAGCTTGCCCAGCGCCTCGCGCGTGAGTCGCTCCTCGGTGACGTCGACGCACGAGCCGATGTAGCCCATGAACGATCCGTCGGGGGCGAAGCGGGGCCGGCCCTGGTCGAGCAGCCAGCGGTACTCGCCGTCGGCGCTGCGCAGGCGGTAGACCATGCTGAAGGGGCGCCGCTCGACGAAGGCGTCGAAGTAGGTGTGCATGCAGCGCTGGAAGTCCTCGTGGTGCACGCCCTCGGCCCAGCCGGTGCCCAGCTCGCGCTCGAGCGGCCGGCCGGTGAAGCCGAGCCAGCTGGAGTTGAAGAAGTTGCACTCCCCGTCGGGGCCCGACATCCACAGCAAGACCGGCGCGCTGTCGGCCATGGTGCGGAAGCGTTCCTCGCTCTCGCGCAGGCGCTGCTCGGCGCGCTTGCGATCGTTGATGTTGCGCACGAACACCAGCGCGTTGCCGCTGGTGGCCATGACCAGGCGCGCCTCGAAGTAGTCGATGCCGTCGCGGCCGGGCGAGGCGTACTCGATGACCTGCGCACCCTCGCCGGCACGCAGCTGGGCCAGGGCCTCGCGCAGCCTGTCGGCGGCCTCGCCGGTGACCAGGTCGCCGATGCGCCGACCGATCATCTCGCTGCGCGGGATGTGCAGATAATCTTCGGCGCCCAGGATGCGCAGGTAGACGCCCTCGAGGCTGACCTCGAGCACGAGATCGCCGATGATCTTGAACACGTCGTCGCCCAGCTGCAGCACGGCCTCGAGCGAGGCCAGCCGGGCGGTCACGACCCGCCGCCTTCGGCCACGCCGTCGAAGAGCGGGGTGAAGGCGGTCACGGCCGCGCGCGTGGCCGGCGTCCACTGCGCGGTCCACTCGTCGATGACCGCGGCGTTGCCAGCGTCGCTCTCGATGGTGCAGCGCGCCAGCGCCGCCGACCAGTCATGGTGCCAGGCGGCGTCCTCGCCCAGCGAGCCGAAGATCTTCTGCAGCGCCTCGTCGCCGCGCGCGGCGGCCAGGCGGCCGAAGCGGACCAGGAACAGCTCGTCGAAGGCCGGCTTGACCACCAGCGAGAGCGCCGTGAAGGCCTCGCCCCAGTCGTAGGTGACCAGCAGGCGCTCGATGAGGTGGCGCAGCGGCTGCCACATGCTGTCGTCCTGCCAGCGCGCCCTGGCGTCGGCGCCCAGGCGCGGATGCGTCTCCTGCAGCTGGCGTAGCCGGTAGGCCAGGCGCTGGATGCGGCGCATCTCGTCGGCGGCCTGCAGCGCGCAGGTGATGACCACGCGCCCGGCCGGCGCCATGCTGCCCACGTAGGCGGCGATCATCTGCAGCCCGTGCACCGGGTAGCGCAAGGGGCCGAGCACCGCGCCGAGCGTGCGCACCCAGGCGGGGTCGAGGCGGCGGTCGTAGCTGCCGTCGTCGAGCGTGCGCAGGATGCCGTCGACGTAGATCTCCTTCCAGCGCTGCAGCTCGGTGTAGCGCGCGTAAGTGGTCTCGCGCGGATCGCGGAAGCGCTCGCCGTCCTCGGGGCGCAGGCGCAGGCGCGAGCCCTCCTGGTAGCGCGCATAGAAGGCGGCCACCGGCGTGGCCACCTCGAAGCCGCGCTCGGGGTAGTAGAGCAGGCGCGACGTGCCGATGTCGTAGTCGCTGGGCATGCGCCCCAGGCCGCTGAGGTGCCAGTAGGTCCGCTGGCCGGAGCGCTCGCCGCTCATGTCCAGACCACCTGGTCGTCGCCCATGACCAGCTTGCCCTTGAACGAGGGCATGACCCGCTCGAGGTCGCCGGGCAGCACGAATGGCCGGCCCAGGCGCGCCTCGATGGCGCGCCGGGTCACCGTGCAGCGCCCGCGCACCAGCACGCGCCAGTAGGAGCCGCGGTCGATGAGCTGCGCGCCTGGATTCTCCGCCATGATGGCGTCGACCACCGCCTGCGCGGTCTCGCCCGCCTCGAGCACCGGACCGACATGGCCGGCGATCACCACCGTGCTGCTCATGGCGCCGCGCTCCGGGTCGCATGCGTGACGTCGACGAAGACGTCGCCTTGCCGGATGTCGACGGCGAAGGCGAGCAGGCACAGGTTCCTGGGGTTGATGCCGCGGCCGCTGCAGGCGTCGTACTGGTACAGGTGCGCGCTGCAGGTCAGCGTGGTGCCATCGAGGCGACCCTCCGAGAGCGCCACGCCCTGGTGCGCGCAGCGGTCCTCGTAGGCGTAGACGGCGTCGCCCAGACGCACCAGCAGCACCTTCTTGCCGTCGACGACGCGCGCGACCATCTCGCCGCTCCACAGATCAGCGAGGGCCATGACGCGGCGGAAGGCCATCATCTCGGCTCCGGTTCGGGCACCACGTCGACACGGTCGAGCGCGGTCAGCCCGGCCTCGGCGACGGTCAGATCGGGCGGCAGGCGCCTTCCGTGCGCGTACACGTGGGCGCTCGCGGTCGGGGCCACGCGCATGGCCGCCGCCTGCTGGAGGTTGGCCGCGACCTGGCGGATCTTGTCGGTGTCCTGGACCAGGATGACCAGGCCGAGGGTGTCGCCGTGCAGGAAGCCGTAGAGCGGCACCAGCATCAGCGCTGACCCTCCCCGCCCAGCCACGGGTAGCGACCGCCGTGTACGTCCTTGCCCCAGACGTTGTCGCCCAGGCCGAAGCTGCGCAGCAGCTCGAGCAGGTTGGCGGGCATCTCGCCGGCGAGGATGCGCGCGACCACGTCCTTGTGCTCGGCGTAGCGGGCCGGCTCCTGCTCGAAGATCCAGCGGCACGGCTCGGAGCAGAACATGTACTTGCGGCCGTCGTGCACGAGGGGCTGGGCGCTGTTGGCGTCAGGCGTGCCGCCCGAGAGCACGAGCTGGCACAGGTTGCAGAAGCCCACCGGCGTGGCGCCGTGCACGTACCACTCGAGCTCGGGACCGGCGGTGCGCCAGCGCTCGCCGATGCGGTCCCAGACCGGCGCGACGCGCGCGAACGTGCCCGGGTACTTGGCATCGAGCCACTGCCGCTCCGCCGGTCCGGGCACGACGAAGTCAAACCAGGTGGTGGCGCGGTAGGTGTACGCGCTGGCGTAGACCATGTGGTGGTAGATGTCGATCGCGGCCAGGAACTTGGGCCAGTACCACGGCCTGTCCAGGCCGAACTCGGCCAGTGAGTCCTGGAACTGGCCCAGGACCCACTCCTCCATGAACTCCTTGAATGACTGGGTGCGGTGCTCGAGGGGAGTCAGATAATCCATGGCAAAGCCGGTGACCACGGCGAAGAACTGCCAGCTGCGCCAGAACCACTTGTCGACCAGGCGCTGGGCGTAGGCGCGATCGTGCTCGACCACCACGCGCAGCACCGGGTGACCCATCTGGGCGTGGCGCGCCTCGTCGGTCTGGATGCTCTTGATCATGGTCTCGAACATCCGGTCGCCGGCGGCGCGTGCCATCGACGACAGGCCGATGAACTGCAGGTTGGTGAAGCCGGTCTCGAACACGAAGTTGGTGCCGATGGCGAACTCGATGGGGTTGGAGCAGATGAGCAGCTCGTCGACCAGGTGACGGCCGGCGATGGCGATCCAGTTGTTGGAGTGGAAGAACTTGTGCGTCCAGTCGAACTGGCGATCCCATTTGACCAGCTCGTGCATGATGCTGAGTGGGATCTGGGTGTGGCGCATCTCGTCGAGAGCGCCGAAGGTGGCCATGGTGCGCCACGCGCTGTCGCGGCCGAAGCGCGCCGCGCGCAGATTGCCGATGACCGCGGCGAACTCGGCAAGTGGCAGTGTGGCACTGTGCAGCTTGAGCGCGCTCAGCCACGAGCGCGGCAGTCGCCTGAAGTCCTCGATGTGTCCGACGGCCTCGCGCACGGCGTGCACCGCGGTCTCCTTGGCGTGCTGGGTGGCGACGTACTCGGTGTAGCTGGTGCGGTAGGGCTCGTCCCAGCCCAGCCACGCCGCCGCGGGCAGCCATGGCGTGCCGCTGACGTCCTCGGGGAATGCGTCGCGCTCGTCGACGTAGGACAGGTCCCAGTCGAGCTTGCGTGCCAGGTCGAGCCAGTCGTCCCGCTTGAGCATCCGTGGCCCCTTGCGCCCGACTCGAAGGCGCTCTTCATCGTTAGCAAGATCGCCAGGACCGTCAAGCTGCAACTCGGCGCGGGCCGCGAGCTAGCGCCTGGCCTCGATCGCGCGCAGCAGCAGGGCGCGCTCGGCGTCGATCTCCTGCTGCGTTCTGAAGCCCAGGCGCCGCAGGACCGCGATGGGCGGACACCAGCCGACCGCGGCATGGATGCCCATGAAGGCCATCTGCACCCGGAGCAGCCAGCCCCAGCGGCGATCGTGGCGGACCTCCAGCTCGTGGACGATGTTACCCAGGGCGGAGAAGGTGAGCATGAGCGCCCGGTCGACGTTCCACTCCTTGTCGAGCTCGGCAAGCCGCGTCGCGATGGCCCGTGAACCTGCGCGCAGCGTCTGCTCGAGGGATTCCTCGGTGCGTCGGTCGATGCGCGTGTTCACGTGCGCCGGGGAATGGTCACGTACCCGGTCATACCCTCGCAGCGTGTCTGCCTCCATGGTGGCACCTCGTGCCAGCAAGCAGCTGCAACGTGCATGCCTGGCACTCCCGATCAACCCATGGCCAGGACGACCTTGCCCTTGGCGCGGCCGGTCTCCAGGTAGGCCATCGCCTCCTTGGCCTGGGCGAACGGGAAGACACGGTCGATGACGACTTCAATCTTCTTGGCGTCGATGAGCGAGGCCAGATGGGCCAGGTCGGTACCGCTCGGGTGCATGAACAGGTAGCGATAGCTGAGGCCATGGCGCGCGGCGCGCCGCCGGGTGGCAAGGCTGGCGACCCAGAACAGCGCGGCGAGGCCGCTGCCGCGGCCCAGATCCTTGCGCGCCGTCACGGGCTCCGGCATGCCCGCGACCGAGACGACGCGCCCGCCCGGCTTGAGCACCGAGCACAGACGCGCCAGCGTGTCGCCGCCCAGCAGATCGAAGGCACAGTCGTAGCCTGACAGCCGGTCCTCGAAGCGCTCGCGCGAGTAGTCGATCACCTCGTCGGCGCCGAGCCGCGTGACCAGCGCCTCGCCGCGCGACGAGGCCGTCGTCGCGACGTGGGCACCCAGGTGCTTGGCGATCTGGATGGCGAAGGTGCCGACTCCCCCGGCGCCGCCAGGGATGAACACCCGTTCGCCAGCGCTCAGATGCAGCTCGTCGCGCAGCGCCTGCAGCGCGGTGAGGGCGGCGAGCGGCACCGCGGCCGCTGCCGGGAAGTCCAGCGACACCGGCATGCGCGCCGCGTGGTCTTCATGGACCAGGGCGTACTCGGCGAAGGCGCCCAGGGCCTTCTTGTCCACGCGCGCGTAGACGCGGTCGCCCCTGGCAAAGCGCACCACCTCCGGGCCCACCGCTTCGACGACGCCGGAGAGCTCGTTGCCCATCACGATCGGCAGCGGATGCTTGTGGATGATCTTCAGCGCGCCGGCCCGGATCTTGAAATCGACGGGGTTGAGGCCGGCGGCGTGAACGCGGACGAGCAATTCACCAGGCCCGGGCGACGGCTGTGGCACGTCGGTCAGCGCGGTGTGCTCGGGTCCGCCGTAGCGGGAGAGGACAAGCGCTCGCATCGCAGGAGACTAACACCAAGGTGTCGAAGCCATCGGCACCGAGCCGCGCGCCACCAGCCCGCCAGCTGCCGTGTGGCGCAAAGCTGCACAATCACGTGTCCGTCTTCGACACCATGCCGGCACGGTGTCAGCGCTTGTGTCGACGCGTGCCGTCACCGGCACCACTACGATGCGTCCACATGCAGAAGCTCGTCTCGCTGCTCGTGCCCTGGGTCGCGCTCGCCGCGTGCGGCGGCGGCGGCTCGTCGCCTGCCACCGACTCGGGCCTCCGCGATTCGGCGCCCGAGATGCCCGACCAGGGTCTGTTCGGCCCCGACGCCGAGCTCACGCCCGACGCCGCGCCGCCGGCCGCGTGCGCCCACCTGGCCGAGAGGCACGCGCGCGCGGATCAGGCGCTGTCCGCCTTCCTGGTCGAGTTCTGGAAGGGCGACGCGCAGTACCTGCGCGCCGAGGTGCCCGGGCAGAACCTGTCGGGGTACTGGGTCTACGCCCAGGCCTTCGACGCGCTGCTCGACGGCGCCGAGCGCACCGGCGGGGCGCACTACCGCGGCCTCATCGCTGCGTTCGCCGCCGGGCAGGAGGCGCACGGCTGGTCCTCCGACTACTACGACGACGAGAACTGGCTCGCGCTGGCGCTCATCCGCGCCTACGACCTGACCGGCGAGCCGGCCTACTTGACCCGCGCGATCGCGCTCTTCAACGACATTCGCGCCGCCTGGGACACCACCTGCTGCGGCGCCGCGCCGGGCGGCATCTGGTGGGATCGCGCCCACTCGCAGAAGGCGACCGCGTCGAACGGTGGCCCGGTCATCACCGCGGTGCGGCTGGCGGCCCGGACCAGCGACGACGCGTACCTGGACTTCGCCAGGCAGGTCTATGCCTACTGGTCGACCCACATGGTCGACGGCGCGACCCACCAGGTCGCCGACCACATCGCCCCCGACGGCAGCATCACGCGCTGGCGGTTCACCTACAACGAGGGCGTCATGATCGGCGGCGCGCTCGAGCTGTACACGGCCACGCACGAGGTCCACTACCTGGACGAGGCGCGCGCCTTCGCCGCGTTCATGCGCGCAGGCGAGACCGTCGCCACGCCACTCGGGCCCGTGCTCTCCGACGGCGGCGCGGGCTGCGGCGGCGACTGCCAGCAGTTCAAGGGCATCGGCTACCGCTACCTCGACGCGCTCGAGCGCGTGGCGCCCAGCCCCGCCATCGCCGCGCTGCTCGAGGCCAGCGCCGAGTCGGCGTGGACGCGCGCGCGCGACCCCGGCACCGGCCACTTCGGCACCGACTGGTCCGTGGCGCCCACGCCGGGCGCGCTGACGTCGATCATGCAGATGAGCGCGGCGCTGTCGGCGCTCTCGCTCGACGCCAGCCGCTGCGGCGCCTACCCGGGCCCGAGCAGCGCCACGCGCTTCGAGGCCGAGGACGGCTTCCTGCACCGCGTCGGCCTCGAGGCCGGCGGCACCGGCTACAGCGGCTGGGGCTACCTGGCCGGCTGGAACGGCGACGGCCAGGGTGTCGACCTGCGCGTGAGCGTGCCGGCGGCGGGCAGCTACCGCGTGACCTTCCGCTACGCCGGCGACGCCGGCGAGGCCGTCCGCCGCGTGGCGCTGAACGGCACGGCCGTGTCGCCGCAGCTGCACTTCCCCGCCACGGGCGGCTGGAGCAGCTACGCCGACGTGCAGGCGACCTACAGCTTTCCCGCCGGCGTGAGCACGCTGTCGGTGCGCTTCGACGCCGCGTCGGCGTCGTACCTGAACCTCGACCGCGTCGACATCGCGCCCGCGCCCTAGCCCGGTTCGGGTAGGCTGCGCGCGTGCCGACGCTCCGCGCGCCTCTTCTGTTCGCTGTCGCGCTCCTGCTGGTGCTGCCCGGGCTCGCCCGCGCCGACGACAGCGTCGCGGGCAAGGCCACCCCGGCGGCGCGCCCGGTGCCGCCGCCACCACCGCCACCGCCGCCGCCGTGCGCGTTCGCACCGGTGGACCTGGCCATCTGGACCACCATCGGCCTGAACTCGTCGGTGCACCCGTGCGCGCGCAACCTGTTCGGCCTGGGCCTGGGCGGCACGCGCGCGGGCGAGCTGCAGGGCCTGCAGCTGGCGCTGGGCCTGAGCGTCGTCGATCGCGACGCCTACGGGGTGCAGATCGCCGGTGGCATCAGCGTGGCCGGCAAGCAGGCCTTCGTGGGCCAGGTATCCGGCCTGGTCAGCGTCATCGGCGAGAACGGGCGCGGCTTGCAGGTGGCGGGCCTGGTGAACGCCACGGGCGGGCGCCTGCAGGGCCTGCAGGTGGCCGGGCTGGTCAACGCCGCGGGCGTGTCGATGGCCGGCCTGCAGGTGGGCGGCCTGATCAACGCCGCGGGCGGCGACCTGCACGGCATCCAGGTGGCGGGCCTCATCAACGTCGCGGGCGAGGACATGGTCGGGCTGCAGGCGGCCGGCCTCATCAATGCCGCGGGCAAGAACGTGCGCGGGCTGCAGGCGGCCGGGCTGGTCAACGCCGCGGGCGAGCTGCACGGCATCCAGATCGCGGGCGGCATGAACGCCTTGGGGCAGGGCGGCGGGCTGCAGATCGCCGGCGGCTACAACCGCGCCGAGCACTGGCTGGATGGCGTGCAGATCGCGGTGGTCAACATCGGCTGCGAGGTGACCGGCGCTCAGATCGGCGTGGTCAACATCGCCGGACGCGTACACGGCGTGCAGCTGGGCCTGGTCAACGTGGCCACGCGCGCCGACGTGCCCATCGGCCTGGTCAGCTTCATGCGCGAGGGCGAGCGCGCCATCGAGGCCTGGGGCGGCGAGGCGCTGCCCATCAACGCCGCGCTGCGCCTGGGCACGCCGCACGTGTACTCGCTGCTCGGCTTCGGCAGCGCGTTCTACCGCGCCGACGAGCCCATCGGGCCGCTCGCCGGCGTGGGCGTCAAGGGCCGCGTCGCCGCTCGCGTCGAGCTGCTCGTCGACGTGGTCGCGCACGAGCTCTTCTTCCTGGGCGCCGACAATGGCCAGGCGCTCCTGGCGCAGGCGCGCGCACGCTTCGCCATCGACGTGCTGCCGCGCGTGGCGGTCACGGTGGGCGCGACCTGGAACGTCTTCGTCTCCGACGATGTCGACGGCACCGACCTGCCGCTCGGCCTCGACCGCGTGCGCACGAGCGGCTCGACCACGGTCAGGCAGTGGCCCGGGTTCAACCTCGGGGTCGCGCTGGGGTTCTAGAGCGGCGGCATCGGCATCGGCAGCGGCATCGGCGACGGCGGCGGCATCGGCATCGGCAGCGGCGGCGGCGGCGACGACCGCGAGGCGCTGCGCGAGCAGCCCGGGCTCGCCGCGAGCCCGGGCGCGTGCGCCATGTGCGCTATGCTCCGCCCGTGAACCAGGACGACCGCGAGATCGCCGAGATGCTGCGCGCCTGCGAGGAGCCGCCGCGCCAGCGCTACACCCTGGTGCTCGGCCTCATCGGCGCGTTCGCCGCCGGCGGCGTGGTCTTCATGGCGGTCACCCGGCTCAGCTCCTTGCGCGGCTGGGGCGGCGCCCTGCTCGGCGGCACGGTGCTGCTGCTGCTCGTGGGCTTCGGACGGCGACGACCGAAGCTCTGAAAACCCACGATCCCGTCCGACGCGCCCTGGCGTGACGGACGAGCGCACACCGTGGCAAGACCGCTCGCTTTCTGCGCACATTCATGGCGGTTTCCTGCCCTGACGCAGGCATGCGCATTGCTCTGCATGCGACTGGTAAGCCCATGTTCAATCCGTCGAGCCCAGCAAACCCATCGGATCCCTCCAGTCCGGGTGAGCCATCGGATCCGCAGGTTGCCCCGCCGCTGACGCCGCCGCGCGAGACGCCGACGCAGCAGGATCCGACGCCGACCTCGCAGCACTCGGCGCAGGTGTGGCCGGGCACGCCGTTCCCCCTGGGCGCGACCTTCGACGGCTTCGGCACCAACTTCGCGGTGTTCAGCAGCGTGGCCGAGAAGGTCGACCTGTGCCTCTTCGACGCCGAGGGCCGCCAGACCTGCGTGCCGCTGTCACAGGGCATCGGCCAGGTCTGGCACGCCTACCTGCCGACGGTGGCGCCGGGCCAGCGCTACGGCTTCCGCGTGCACGGGCCGTGGGAGCCGCGCGCCGGGCTGCGCTGCAACCCGGCCAAGCTGCTCATCGATCCTTATGCGCGCGCCTTCGACGGCTCGCTCAGGTGGACGCCGGCGCTGTTCGGCTACGGCGCCGAGGGTCACGACGGCCCGCCCGATACCACCGACAGCGCGCCCGACACGCTCAAGTCGGTGGTCGGCCAGCCCTATTTCGACTGGGGCGACGACCGTCTGCCGCGCACGCCCTGGAACGAGACGGTGATCTACGAGCTGCACGTCAAGGGCTTCACCCAGCAGCACCCGCGCGTGCCGCCCGAGCTGCGCGGCACCTACGCGGGACTGGCGCACCCGGTGATGATCGAGCACCTGCATCGCCTGGGCGTGACCGCGGTCGAGCTCATGCCGGTGCACCAGTTCGCCCACGACGGCGTGCTGCTCGAGCGCGGCCTGCGCAACTACTGGGGCTACAACACGGTGGGGTTCTTTGCCCCGCACGACGAGTACGCCGCGGCGAAAGGCCTCGGCCGTCCGGTCGCCGAGTTCAAGGAGATGGTGCGCACGCTGCACCGCGCCGGCATCGAGGTCATCCTCGACGTGGTCTACAACCACACCGCCGAGGGCAGCCACCTGGGCCCGACGCTGTCGTTCCGCGGCCTCGACAACCCGGCCTACTACAAGCTCAACGCAGACGACCCGCGCTACTACAACGACTACACCGGCACCGGCAATACCCTCAACATGCGGCACCCGCACGTGCTGCAGCTCCTGATGGACTCGCTGCGCTACTGGGTGCTCGAGATGCACATCGACGGCTTCCGCTTCGACCTGGCCGCGGCGCTCGCACGCGAGCTGCACGACGTCGATCGGCTGTCGGCGTTCTTCGACGTCATCCAGCAGGATCCGGTGATCTCTCGCGTCAAGCTCATCGCCGAGCCGTGGGACGTGGGCGAGGGCGGCTACCAGGTGGGCAACTTCCCGCCCCTGTGGTCGGAATGGAATGGCCGCTTCCGCGACTGCGTGCGCGACTACTGGCGGGGCGAGAACGGCGCCCTGGGCGAGTTCGGCTACCGCGTCACCGGCAGCTCCGACCTGTACGCCACCAGCGGCCGGCGGCCGCACGCGAGCATCAACTTCGTCACCTGTCACGATGGCTTCACCCTGCGCGACCTGGTCTCGTACAACGACAAGCACAACCAGCTGAACGGCGAGGACAACAAGGACGGCGAGTCGCACAACCGCTCGTGGAACTGCGGCGTCGAGGGCGACAGCGACGATGCGACCGTGCTGGGGCTGCGCAAGCGCCAGGTCAGGAACCTCATGACCACGCTGGTGCTGGCCCAGGGCGTGCCCATGCTGCTGGCCGGCGACGAGCTCGGGCGCACGCAGAATGGCAACAACAATGCCTACTGCCAGGACAACCCGACCACCTGGATCGACTGGGAGCACACCGACGAGGAGCTGCTCGACTTCACCTGCAAGCTGATGACGCTCAAGCGCGAGCACCCGGTGTTCCGCCGGCGCGGCTGGTTCCAGGGCCGGCCCATCAGCGGCAAGGTGACCGACATCGCGTGGTTCACCGCGCAGGCCGAGCAGATGTCCACGCAGGACTGGGAGCAGGCCTCGGCAGCGGTGCTGGGTGTGTTCCTGTCGGGCGAGAGCTTCGTCACGCCCGGGCCGCGGGGCGAGAAGATCGTCGACGACTCCTTCTTCCTGCTGTTCAACGCGCACCACGAGTCGACCTCGTTCCGCCTGCCCTCCGCCGAGTGGGGCCAGCGCTGGACCGTGGTGCTCGACACCGCCTTCGGCTTCCACGAGGAGGCCGGGGCGCCCAGGGCCTTGGCGGGCGGCGAGCTGGTGGTCACGCCGCGCTCGATCGTCGTGCTCAGGCGCGGAAGGCACGAACCCGGGGAGGCGTGACGTGAAGGTGCCGCTGCGCGCCACCTACCGGGTGCAGCTCGGGCCCGACTTCGGCTTCGCCGAGCTGGCCGAGCTGGCCGACTACCTGGCCGAGCTGGGCGTCAGCCATGTGTACACGTCGCCGGTGCTGCAGGCGGCGCCCGGCTCGACCCACGGCTACGACGTCGTCGATCCGGCGCGCGTGAGCGACGCGCTGGGCGGCGAGCTGGGCTTCGCGCGCGCGCGCGCGGCGCTGGCGGCGCGCGGGCTGGGCCTGGTGCTCGATGTGGTGCCCAACCACATGTCGATCGCGGGCATGTCCAACACCTGGTGGTGGGACGTGCTCGAGAACGGCCCGGCCAGCCACTACGCCGGCCACTTCGACGTCGACTGGGCGCCGGGCGCGTCGCGGCAGGAGAACCGCATCAACCTGCCCATCCTGGGCGAACGCTACGCCGACGCGGTCGAGCAGCGGCTCATCCGCGTGGTGCGCGAGGGCGGCCACTTCAGCGTGCGTTACCACGAGCACAGGCTGCCCATGGCGCCGCGCTCGCTCGACTGGATCCTGCGCCAGGCGGGCGCGGCCTGCGGCTCCGACGAGCTGCTCTTCCTCGCCGACGCGGCCCAGCAGCTGCCGCGCTCGACCGAGACCGACCGGCGTCGCGCCGCGCAGCGCCATCGTGACAAGGCGGTCATCGGCGTGCTGCTGGCGCGCCTGTTCGAGAGCGTGCCGGTGTGCGCCGCCGCGGTCGACGCCGTGCTGGCCGACACCAGCGTGGATCCCGATCGCCTCGACGCGCTGCTCGAGCGGCAGAACTTCAGGCTCGCCTTCTGGCGCGCCGCGGCCAGCGAGCTGGGCTACCGGCGCTTCTTCGACATCCACACCTTGATTGGCCTGCGCATCGAGGATCCAGTCGTGCTCGAGGACACCCACAAGCTCATCTTCGCCTGGCTCGAGCGCGGCGACATCGACGGCGTGCGCGTCGACCATCCCGACGGCCTGCGCGATCCCGAGGGCTACCTGGCGTCGCTGCGCGGCGCCGGGCCGAGCGCCTGGATCGTGGCCGAGAAGATCCTGGCCCCGGGCGAGCTCGTGCCCGAGACCTGGCCCATCGACGGCACGACCGGGTACGACTTCCTCGCCGTGGTCGACGCGTTGCTACGTGATCCCGAGGGTGCCGCGCCGCTCGACGCGCTGGCCGCGCGCTACGGCGGCGGCGCGGTGCAGGACGCGCGCGAGATGGCGCGCGCGGCCAAGCGCGAGGTCCTGCACGACGCTCTCGGCAGCGAGCTCGAGCGCCTGGTCAGCGAGTGGCACCGGCTGTGCGAGAGCGAGCGGCGCGGGCGCGACTGCACGCGCCGCGAGCTGGCCGACGTGCTCAGCGAGACCCTGGTCGGCTTCGACGTCTACCGCACCTACGTGCGTCCGGGCGCGGCCGCGTCGGCGCCCGACGTCGCGCGCGTCGAGGCCGCCATCGCCAGCGCGCGCGCCGCGCGTCCCGACCTGGACGGCCGCCTGTTCGAGTGGCTCGGCGAGCTGCTGCTCTTGCGCACGGGCGGGCCGCGCGGCCAGGAGCTGGCGCTGCGCTTCCAGCAGGTCTCGGGCGCGCTCATGGCCAAGGGCGTGGAGGACACGACCTTCTACCGGCACCTGCGCCTCATCGCCGCCAACGAGGTGGGCGGCGCGCCCGGCTTCTTCGCGCTGTCGACGGAGGCCTTCCACGCCAGGATGGCCGCGCCCGGACGCGCGCGCACCATGCTGTCGACGTCGACGCACGACACCAAGCGCGCCGAGGACGTGCGCGCGCGCCTGGCCGTGCTGTCCGAGCTGCACGACGAGTGGGCCGAGGCGGTGGCGCGCTGGGCAGCGCTGGCGGCACGTCACACCAGCGGTGACGCGCCCGACGACGCCGACGAGTACTTCTTCTGGCAGACCCTGGTGGGCGCGTGGCCGCTCGAGCTGCCGCGCGCGCTGCAGGTGATGCAGAAGTCGGTGCGCGAGGCGCGCCGGCGCAGCTCGTGGGCGCATCCCGACGCGGCCTACGAGGCGGCGCTGGAGAAGTACGTCACGGGTGTGCTGGGCGACGCCGAGCTGCGCGCCGACCTGGGCGCGTTCGTGAGCCGCCTCGAGCCGGCGGCGCGCTCCAATGCGCTGGCGCGCACGCTGCTCAAGCTGACCGTGCCCGGGATTCCGGATCTGTACCAGGGCACCGAGCTGTGGGATTTTTCACTCGTGGACCCCGACAACCGGCGGCCGGTCGACTTCAAGCGACGGCGTCACCTGCTCGCCGAGCTGCGCGACGCCACGCCCGAGGTCGCCCTTGCCCGCGCCGAGGCCGGCCTGCCCAAGCTGTGGCTGACCCGGCGCGTGCTCGCCCTGCGCGCCGAGCGCCCCGAGCTGTTCGCGGGCCGCTACCGTGGCCTGGAAGTGAGCGGCGAGCGCGCCGCGCACGTGGTCGCGTTCGCGCGCGCCGACGGTGAAGGCAACGACGGCCTGGTCGTGGCCGTGCCGCGCCTGGTCGCGCGCCTGGCCGCGGGCGCGGCGGCGTGGACGGGAACGCGCGTCGAGCTGCCCGCGTCGCGCGGCGGTGCCTGGCGCGAGGTCCTGACCGGCACGCCCTTCGAGCGCGGCGACGCCGGCGACGTGGGCCGGCTGTTCGCGCGCTTCCCGGTGGCGCTGCTGGTGAGGGAGGGATGATCGAGCTGGCGGTGTGGGCGCCGCGCGCGCAGCGGGTCGATGCCATCGTGGCCGGCGAGGTGCGCGGGCTCGAGCGCGACGCGCGCGGCTGGTGGCGCGGCGCGCGCGTCGACCCGGGCACCGACTACGCCTTCTCGCTCGACGGCGGCCCGGCGCGCCCGGATCCGCGCTCGCGCTGGCAGCCCTACGGCGTGCACCGCGCCTCGCGCGCCTTCGAGGTGGCCTGGCTGCCCCGGCGCGGCGACAGCTTTCGCGCCCCACCGCTCGCCGCCGGGCTGGTCTACGAGCTGCACGTGGGCACGTTCAGCCGCGCGGGCACGTTCGACGGTGCGGTGGCCCACCTGGATCACCTGGTGCAGCTGGGCGTGACGCACGTCGAGCTCATGCCCGTGAATGCATTCCCGGGCGCGCGCGGCTGGGGCTACGACGGCGTGGCGCTGTGGGCGCCGCACCAGGCCTACGGCGGGCCCGAGGGCCTGGTGCGCCTGGTCGACGCCTGCCACGAGCGCGGCCTGGCCGTGCTGCTCGACGTGGTCTACAACCACCTCGGGCCCGACGGCAACTACCTGGCCGAGCTGGGGCCGTACTTCTCGGATCGGCACAAGACGCCGTGGGGCCCGGCGGTCAACTTCGACGGCGCGGGCGCCGACGAGGTGCGGCGCTTCTTCGTCGACAACGCGCTCTACTGGCTGCGCGACTTCCGCTTCGACGGCCTGCGCCTCGACGCCGTGCACGCCATGGTCGATCAGTCGGCGCTGCATTTTCTGGAACAGCTGGCGCACGAGGTCAAGGCGCTCGAGGCCGCGAGTGGCAGGCCGCTCGTGCTGATCGCGGAGAGCGATCTCAACGATCCCCGCCTGGTGCGCTCGTGGGAAGCAGGTGGCTTCGGTCTGGATGCGCAGTGGAGCGACGACTTCCACCACGCGCTGCACGTGGCCCTGACCGGCGAGCAATCGGGCTACTACGAGGACTTCACCGGCGTCGCCGACGTGGCTCGCGCGCTCGCGCGCGCTTACGTGTACGAGGGCCAGCGTTCGCGCCACCGCGGGCGCGCGCACGGTCGGCCCCTGGGCGGCGACGTGCCGGCGACCCGCCTGCTCGGCTACGCGCAGACGCACGATCAGGTGGGCAACCGCGCGCGCGGCGAGCGGCTGGCGCACCTGTGCGGCCCGCGCCTGGCCCAGGTGGGCGCGGCGATCGTGGCGGTCGCGCCCTTCGTGCCCATGCTGTTCCAGGGCGAGGAGTGGGCGGCGTCGGCGCCCTTCCAGTACTTCACCGATCACGAGTCGCCCGAGCTCGCCGAGGCGGTGCGCCAGGGCCGGCGGGCGGAGTTCGTGGCCTTCGGCTGGAAGCCGGAAGACGTGCCCGATCCGCAGGACGCGCGCACGTTCGAGCGCAGCAAGCTGGACTGGGAGGAGCTGGGCGACGGGCCTCACGCCGACGTGCTGGCCTGGTACCGCGAGCTGATCGCGCTGCGCGCGCGCGAGCCCGCGCTGCGCGACGGGCAGCTTGCCGACGTGCGCGTCGAGCACGGCTCGCGCTGGCTCGAGGTCGAGCGCGGGCCGGTGACCATGATGGCCAACCTGGGCGAGGCCGGGATCGAGCGGCCGCGGCCGCCCGGGCAGCGTGTCGCCGCCAGCGTCGCGGGCGTGGAGGAGCGGGGCGAGCGCGTGCTCGTGCCGGGCGCGTGCGCGGTGTTCTACAGCCAGTCGCGCAGGTAGTGGCAGGTGTAGCCGTCGGGGTGCTTCTGTAGATAGTCCTGGTGCTCCTCGGGCGCGGGCGTGAAGGCCGAGGGCGTGGCCGCGGTGATCTCGGTGACGATGGGCGCCTTCCAGTGATGGCTCTTGTCGACGCGCGCCTTGACGACCTCGGCGGTCTTCCGCTGCTCGTCGCTGAGGTAGAAGATGGCCGAGCGGTACTGCGGGCCCATGTCGTTGCCCTGCTGGTCGAGGTGCGTGGGGTCGTGCATGCGGAAGTACCAGTGCTCGAGCAGATCCGCGTAGCTGAGCCTGGCGGGGTCGAAGACGATGCGCACCGACTCGGCGCCGGCGGTGTAGCCGACCTGGGTCTCGAGCACGCCTGGGATGTGGCGCAGGATCTCCTGCATGCCCCAGAAGCAGCCACCGGCGAGGATCGCGGTCTCGCGCGCCGGGGCCCTGGCCTTCAGGCCGAAGAGGGGCAGGTAGGCCGCGTAGCCCTCGGCCTCGAGGTGGTCGGCGGGGATGAAGCGAAGCGAAGCCGAGTTGATGCAGTAGCGCAGCCCGCCCGGCGCCGGGCCGTCGTCGAAGACGTGGCCCAGGTGCGAGTCGCCCACGTGCGAGCGGACCTCGGTGCGCTCGGCGCCCAGGCTGCCGTCCTTGCGCTCGCTCACGCGGCCCGGCTCGATGGGCCGGGTGAAGCTGGGCCAGCCGGTCCCCGAGTCGAACTTGTCGGTCGAGCTGAACAGCGGCTCGCCGGTCACGACGTCGACGTACAGACCCGCGCCGTGCTGGTCCCAGTACTGGTTGTGAAAGGGCGGCTCGGTCGCCGCCTTCTGCGTGACCTCGTACTGCATGGGCGTCAGCGTGCGCCGCAGCTCGTCGTCGGAGGCCTTGGCGTACGTGCGCGGGCCGGCGGGCGCGGCGGATGCGCCGGTCGGGCCGCTCGGGCCGCTCGGGCCTGCGGCAGGCGAGGCCGCGGGCGGCGGGGCGCTGCCGCTACGCGCCTGCGAGCAGGCGCAGCCGCAGGCGAGCAGGAGCACCAGGGAGAGAATCGTCGTGGTCTTCATCGTTGGCCTCTCTGCAGAGGACGTACGAGCCGTGCAAGTGTTTCGGATGTCCCGCCTGACGCAGTATGTCACCCGCGCCGCGTTCGCCAAGTCCGCGAGAAGAGAGGCGTCGCGCGCGGGCGGCGGTCGGTGCCGAGCCGGCACCGGCGCGGGGACGCCACGGTCCACGTCCTACCTCGTCCGGGACCGATGCACCGTCGCGACGTGGCGGGCGTGGCACGCGAGTGATCAGGCCGAGGCGCTCCAGTACCTGACCACAGTGAAAGTGACCAAAACAGGCCGGGCGTGGCGCGGGGCTGTGCAGCGCCGGGCAGGCTGGGCATGCGCATGACCGCGAGCCATCTGCGCAGCACCGCCTCGACGGGCTCGTCCGGCCCCACCTGGGACCGGACCGCATCGACCGCCTGGCGTGCCTCGGGTCTTCGAGCGGCGAGGGCTGATGGACAGTGACGGGCGCTGCGAATCCACCAGGCCGCCCTCGGGTTGTTGACACTGCCCACAGCCTCTGCGGCTGTTCCCAGATTTTCTTGATCTGTCCAGACCAAGCCTGGTTCGTCGCGCCGTCCAAGAGCCCTGCCTCTTGAAGAAAAAGTGCTACCTCGACCGCCGCACTCCAGTCTTCGAGTCGGTTCGATTTCGCTTGACGCAGTCATTGGCATTTTCGCGGCGGCCGCTCGCTGCAGTAGCCCATGGCTCGCTGGCGGCGCGCGGCCGCTCGCCACGGGGCCGGACATGTAGCGACGGGCAGAGCGCGCCATCGCTTCGTCAGAGCGGCGCGGCGGCGTTCCTGGCGCGGCAGGTGAGGTGCCGATTTAGCCTGTTACAACGAGATATGCAGACTCCAACATCGCCATTGTCGTCGCTCGCCGATCAGCCAGTCGACCATCTCACCGCCAGACTGTACGAGCTGCGCCGACGCGAACGCGACCTGCTCGTCGAGTTTCTCGTCTACCTCGCCGAGCTGGACCGTCGGCGCGCCTACCTGGAGCTCGGCTTCTCGAGCCTGTTCGCGTTCCTGACCGACTACCTCGGCTACACCCGGAGCGCCGCGTTCCGGCGCACCACTGCGGCTCGGTTGCTGGCCCGCTTCCCGGTGGTGGCGGAGCACCTGGCCGATGGCCGGCTGAATCTGACCACGCTGGTGGAGCTGCGCGATGTGCTCGACGAGGAGCGTCTGCCGGAGATCCTCGCGCGCGCGGCCGGGCGGACCGAGGACCAGGTCAAGGAACTGGTGGCCGCGCTGCGCCCGCGCGAGGCACCGGCCGACTTGCTGTGCCGGCTTCCCGTGCCGGTGGCCAATTCGAACCAGGTTCCGGTGGCGCCATCGCCGCCTGCGCGACCCGCTGCCCGATTCGAACCCGTCTCGGAAGAGCTGCGCGTCCTGCGGATCACCGTCGACCGCGACTTCGTCGCCGACGTCGAGGCCGCGCGCGCGGCGCTCTCGCACCAGCTTCCGGGCGCCAGCCTCCAGGCAGTCCTGCACCATTGCGTGAAGGCGACGCTCGACGACTGCGAGCGCCAGCGCCGCGGCACGGGCCGCGCGCACCCGGAGTCCGAACCGCCCACGCGCCGGAGCCGCTACGTTGCCGCCGGCGTGCGCGACCAGATCTGGCGCCGTGACGAGGGCCGCTGCGCCTTCGTCGGTACGACCGGCCATCGCTGCAACTCCACGCACTTGCACGAGGTGCACCACATCGACTCGTTCGCACGCGGCGGCGCCTCGACCGTGGCCAACCTGGCCCTCCGATGCGCCCAGCACAACCGCTTCCACGCCGAGGCCGACTTCGGCGTGGAGCACGTCGCACGCGCCATCGCGGCCGGCCAGCAGTCACTCTGGTAGTGCCGGGCCGGCACCGCCGCGGGTCATTCCCCCAGCGCGATCAGCTTGCCGTAGATGGAACCGGCGGTGACCCAGCCGTTCACGTGGCCGCGGTTGTTGCCGATCTGGAAGCGGGCGCCCTGGATGGCCTTGATGAGGTGCAGGTATTCCGCGCCGTTCACCTTGCAGAGCACGATGTCGTCCACGCCGAGGGTCGCGGGGTCGGCGATGGGCGCGACCGTGCACAGCTGGCCCGACTTGACCTTGGGCGACATGGACGACCCGCGGGGACGGAAGCTGACCGTCTGGCCCTCTTTCAGCTTGGCGATATGACCCGTGGCCCAACCCATGGCGCGGCAGCTTAGCAGGACGCTGTCGGACGGCATGCGCCGTGCAGCACGAGGACAGCCATGACGAAGACGATTCCGCCCGGCCTCGAAGAGCTGATCTCCGGCCACGTGCCTGGCGCGCGCGTCCTCGACGTCACGGAGCTCGGGCCGGACGATGCGTCCGACGCGACCGCGACCGCGAAGGGCACGGGCCACGGCGTACCGCTGCGCGTGCGGCTCGAGGACGCCGACGGCAAGCCGCGCACGCTGGTGCTGCACTTCGCCGCCGCCAACCCGTTCGGTCACGACCGGCGCTCCGACCGCGCGGCCGAGATCCTGCTCGCCTACGACACGTTCGCGCGCATCCCGTTCCATGTGCGCGCGCTCGACGTGGGCGCGCTCGCCCGCGATGGCCGGCTGCTCTCGCTGCGCGGCTGCGGCGAGCTGTGGCTGCTGACCGAGTGGGCGCCCGGGCACGTCTACGCCGACGACCTGCGCCGGCTGGCCGCGGCCGATGCCGCGCCCGCCGCGCGCGACGACCTGCAGCGCGCCGAGACGCTGGCGCGCTACCTGGTCGAGCTGCACGGCGCGCACGAGCAGGAGCCGCCCGCCTACCGGCGCGCCATTCGCGACCTGCTCGGCGACGGCGAGGGCATCTTCGGCATCGTCGATGCCTACCCTGACGACGTGCCCGCGGCGCCGCCGGCGCGGCTGCGGCGCATCGAGGAGCTGTGCCTGGCCTGGCGCTGGCGGCTGCGCGGCCGGCAGGCCCGGCTCGCGCGCACGCACGGCGACTTCCATCCCTTCAACGCGGTCTTCGATGGACCCGACCTGACCCTGCTCGACGCCAGTCGCGGTGGCCACGGCGAGCCCGCCGACGACGTCGTGGCCATGGCGGTCAACTTCGTCTTCTTCGCGCTCTGCGCCGCTGACCCGCGCGCGGCCTGGGCGCGCGCCTTCGGACCGCTGTGGCGGCGCTTCCTCACCACCTACCTGGACGCCACGGGTGACCAGGAGCTGCTCGAGGTGGCCGCGCCGTTCCTGGCCTGGCGCGGCCTGGTGCTGGCCAGCCCGCTCTGGTACCCGGACCTGGCCACGCCCGCGCGCGACACCTTGCTGTCCCTGGTGGAGCGCGCGCTCGACGCGCCGCGCTTCGACCCGGCGTTCGCCGAGGAGCTGTTCGGATGAGCGACGCGGGCGCCATCGTCTGGCTCACCGGCCTGCCGTCCGCGGGCAAGTCGACCCTGGCCGTGCGCGTGCACCACCTGCTCCTCGCCGCCGCACGACCCGCGCTGCTGCTCGACGGCGACGAGGTGCGCGCGGCGCTGTCGCCGCCCCCCGGCCACGACCCGGCCGCGCGCGACGCCTTCTACGCCACGCTCGGCCAGCTGGCGCTGCTCGCCGCCCGCCAGGGACTCATCGTGCTCGTCGCCGCCACCGCGCACCGGCGCGTCTTCCGCGCGCGCGTGCGCACGCGCGCGGCCAGCGAGGGCGCGCGCTTCATCGAGGTGCACGTGGCCACACCCGCCGAGGTGGCCGCGTCCCGCGATCCCAAGGGCCTCTGGGCCGCGGCGCGCGCCGGCCAGGCGCCCGACTTCCCCGACGCGTCGCAGTACGAGCCGCCGCTCGCCGCCGAGATCACCGCCACGGGCGGCGAGGATCCCGCCGCCGAGGCGGCCATCCTGACCCGCCTGGGCGTGAACGCGCTGCCCGGCGCGTGAATCGCGCCGGCAGCGCCGCCTGACCTATAGTCCGCGCGCCCATGCCGATCTACCCGCTCATCCCCGGCGCCGAGCCGGCCTCGTACGCCGGCAGCGGCACGCGCGCGCGCACCGGCGTGCTGGTCGTCCACGGCCTCACCGGCAGCCCGCTCATCATGCGTCCACTCGCCGAGGGCCTGGCGGCACGCGGCTTCGCGGTCGAGCTGCCGCGTCTACCCGGGCATGGCACGCACTGGCGCGACATGGCGAGCACGCGCTACGCCGACTGGCGCGCCACCGTGGTGGGCGCGCTCGCCACCCTGCGCGCGCGCTGCGAGCGCGCCGTGGTCGTGGGCCTGTCGCTGGGCGGCCTGCTCGCCCTCGACGTCCTCATCGCGCAGCCCGCCGACCTGTCGGGCGCCGTGGTGGTGAACGCGCCCTTCCTCGACCGCCCGGGGCGGCTGTCCCGGCTGTCGCCGCTCATCGCCCGCGTCGTCCCGGTGCTGCCGCGCCGGCTCATGGGTCTGGCCGAGAACGACGTGGCCCGCCCGGGCGTCGACTCGAAGGCCTACCGGCTGGTATCGACGCGCGCGGCCGCCAGCGTCCTGCCCGAGCTGGCGCGCGTGCGCGCCGGCGCCAGCCGCATCGAGCGCCCGGTGCTGGTGGCGCACTCGCGCGTGGATCACTCGATCGACCCGGCCAGCTCGCGCGCCCTGCTCGCCGTGCTGGGCGCGCGCGGCCGCGAGCTCGTGCTCGAACGCTCCTACCACCTGGCCACCCTCGATCACGACGCCGACCTGCTCCTGGATCGCACGGCCGCATTCGTCGACGAAGTCACGGGCTCGCCGGCCCGGGGTGCCTGATACGATGCCTGCATGAGAAACGACCCGAACCGGCCGCCGGCTCCGCCCGGTCTCATGCAACCGCCGAAGAAGAGCTATTTCTTTGCCAAGGCGGCGACGCTGCTGCTGTTCGCCGCCGGCGGGCTCGGTTACTACGCATGGACCGTGCGCGCCGATCGCGAGAGCAAGGACAAGAGCCTCATCGCGGCCTCGACCGCGCGCGACAGCTGCTTGCAGGACCTCGACAAGACGCGCAAGGAGACGCTCGCGCTCACCGGCACCGCCGCACGCACCGAGGCCGACGTGGCGCGCGAGAAGGCCGCGCGCGAGAGCGCCGAGAAGGGCCTCACGGCCAGCCAGACCACCCTCGAGGCCACCCAGGCCGAGCTGGGCGAGCTGCGCCGGCAGCGCGTCGAGACCGAGAAGCGTCTGGCGGCGTTCCGCGAGCTGACCGCCAAGTTCCAGAAGATGATCGACACCGGCCGGCTCGAGATCGGCGTGCGCGACGGGCGCATGATCGTGAAGCTGCCCGCGGGCGTGCTGTTCGACTCGGGCCAGGCGGAGCTGTCACGCGAGGGCCAGATGGCGCTCATGGAGGTCGCGGTCATCCTGCGCGATCTGCCCGATCGCAAGTTCATGGTCGTCGGCCACACCGACAACGTGCCGCTCAAGAACTCGGTCTACAGCGACAACTGGGCGCTGTCGGCGGCGCGCGCGCTCAACGTGATTCGCTTCCTGGTCACCACCGGCATCAAGCCGGAGAACCTGCTCGCGGCCGGCTACGGCGAGTTCGATCCCATCAAGAGCAACAAGTCAGAGCCGGGCCGCAAGTCCAACCGCCGCATCGAGATCGTGCTCCTGCCCAACATGGCCGAGATGCCGCCCCTGCCGCCCGAGATGGCCGACAAGCAGGACGGCGCGGCCAAGCCCGAGCCCGCGCCCGCCGCCGTGCCGCCCAGGTAGGCCCTACCTCATCTTCTTGCGCACCGGCCCGGAAGGCGCATGCCCGACGAAGATCTGCCTGGCCGGACGATCCATCTTGACCTCGACAGGTGGCACCCGCTCGCGGATCACGATGGTCTGCGGGTGCGCGAAGACCAGGCCCGGGTACATGGGGTCGTACCACCACCACGGCCCCCAGCCGGCCACCAGCACGGTGTGACGATCGTAGTCATCCGTGTCCTCCACGGTCTGGCGCTGGAAGATGGTCCGGTCGGCGACCTCGCGCTCGCCCGTCTGCACGTCCCAGATGAAGTCGAACTGGGGCAGCTTGTCGGCGTCCAGGTTGGCGGGCAGGGGGAAGTAGAAGTCGAGCGTGCGCTTGTCGCGCTCGGGCACGTGCACCACCGGCGCTTCCTTGCTGTCGCTGTTGACGTAGAGCGCGCGCGAGCGGCCCTCGCCCTCGATGGCGATCTCCTGCTTGCTGGCGTCGACGATCCAGGGCGTCGGATCGGCGTTGTTCATGACGATCATGCGCACGTGCAGGGTGGGCACGGGCGGATGGTCCTTGGCCGGTCGGATCTTGGCCACGCCGAACGAGGCCACGCGTACCTCGCCCTTGGGCGCCTCGGGCGGCACGGGATGACGGGCGCCGGGATAGCCGTCGACCATGACGTTGGCTTGCTCCGGACCGTAGACGTAGGGCTTGTGACTGCTGCCGCAAGCCACGAGCGTGACGCTCGCGGCCGCCGCGGTGATCCACGATGAGATCGAGTTGCGCATCGCGTCCTCCTCCTCGGATCGTTCAGGGAGGAACAGAGGTGCAAGCCGTGCGCCGGGCTACCCGAGCTGCTCGAGCCTGCGTCTTGCCTCGTCGGCTCGCGTCTCGTGCCCCGGGCAGCGGTCGTACGCGGTCGCCGCGGCGGCGAAGCGCGCCCGGGCCTCGCCGGTGTCGCCGTCGGTGAGCGCGAGCCGGCCGAGCAGCATGATGCAGCGCGCGCGTGTAGGTGAGGTCGACGCCTGCGCCGGCTGGCAGATGTCGGCGGCGCGCGCCAGGGCCGGCCGGGCGCGCGCCGGCTCGTTCGCCTCGAGCCAGGCCTCGGCCAGGTGCAGGAGGGACACGGCCGCAAACCAGTGGCGCGGCCCGTAGGTGGCCTCGTCGATGGCGACGGCGCGCTCGAGCCAGGTGGCGGCGTCGCGGGGCTTGCCGCCCGCCATGCAGACCAGGCCGCGGCTGGTGCACAGGCGCGAGCGCAAGGACGGGTTGTCGCCCACGCGCAGGCAGGCCACCTCGGCGGCTTGCGCGACCGCGTCCGCCTCCTCGGCGCGCCCGAGGCCCACGCCGACCACGAGCAGGAGCAGCACCCAGGCCGCGGCCAGCTGCCAGTCGTCGCCCGCGGCCGCGGCCGCGCGCAGCGAGTCGCCCAGCGCGGCGCGCGCGCCCGCGTGGTCGCCGTTCTTGTGGCGCAGCTCGCCCAGGAGGTACATGGTGGCGGCGCGCAGCGGCAGGTAGTCGAGGTCGCCCAGGTCGTGGACCAGCTCCTCGACGCCGGCGAGGGCCTCGCGCAGGAGGCCGCGCTCCTTGCGTCCGCGTGCGCGTTCGAGCCGGCGCTGCAGCTCGCGCACCCGCGCCGCGATCGCCTCGTCCTCGGGCGGCGGGAAGGCAGCCAGCATGTGCTCGCTGTGACGCTCGGTGCCGAGCGCGGCCCGGCGCGCCGCCGCGTGATCCTGGCGCAGCTCGGCCAGCACGTCCTGCATCGACGGGTAGCGCAGGTCGGGATCGAGGGACAGGCCGCGCATGAGCAGCTTGCGCAGCCACTTGGGCACGTCGGCGTCGCGCGGGATGGGCCGGCACACGCCGCGCGTGACCTTGTCGGTCAGCTCGGCCAGGTTGCGCGCGGGGAAGGGCGGGCTGCCCACGACCGCCTCGTAGAGCGCGACGCAGAAGGAGAACTGGTCGGTGCGACCGTCGAGCGCGCGGCCCATGTGCTGCTCGGGCGCCATGTAACGGGGCGTGCCCAGGGCCACGCCCGCGGGCGTGAGCGCGCGGTCCAGCTCGAGCGCGTTGTCGGGCACCACGGCGGGCGAGCCGGCGCCGGCCTCGCGGAACTCGGGCTCGCCCGCGATGGGCCGGGCCAGGCCGAAATCGACCACGCGCACCCGCCCGTCGTAGCCGACCAGCACGTTCTGCGGCTTGAAGTCGCGGTGCACCAGGCCCGCGTCGTGGGCGGCGGCCAGGCCCTCGGCGGCCTGGGCGAACACGTCGAGGATCTCGCGCGCCGAGCGCTTGCCCGCCGACAGCCACTCGCGCAGGCGCCAGCCGTCGACGTACTCCATGGCGATGAACACGTCGGTGCCCACCTCGCCCACGTCGTAGACCGCGACCACGTTGGGGTGCTGCAGCTGGGCCACCGCCTGGGCCTCGCGCACCAGGCGCGCGGGCTCGGCCAGGCGCGGATCCTGCGAGCGCAGCCGCTTGATGGCCACCAGTCGGCCCAGCTCGGGGTCGTAGGCCTTGTAGACCACGCCCATGCCACCTTCGCCCAGCACGTCGACGACCAGGAAGCGGCCGATCAGCTCGCCCGCCGGACGCACCACGGGCGGCGGCATCGGCACCGACGACGAGACGGTGTCCAGGAGCGCGGCGTCCTTGCGCGACGACGGCCGCGCCGCCACGGTGAAGCGAGGATCGGGTGGATCTGGATCGGGCTCCGACACGGCGGGGAAGATACCAGAGTCGGAAGGCGCCCCAGCGTGGCCTCAGTACCACCCCGGCGCGATGACCTCCGCCATCTTCGCCGGCGCCAGCACGCCCAGCGCGGTCATGTGCCGGTCGGCCTCGATGACCAGGTCGTTGCCCTGGCTGCCGCGCAGGAGCTCGCCCAGGCGGCGCTGCGCGGCCGCGGCGCACAGGCTCATCTCGGCCGCCTGGGCCTCGGCGATGGCGACGCCGAGCGCGTCGATGGCCAGGGCGCGCTCGCCCTCGCGCACCGCGGCGCCCGCGCGCAGGAGCTTGGCCCACACGCCCGCGTAGCCGATCTTTTCCCGCTCGAGGCGCGTGATCCAGTGCGCCACCTCGGCCACCGCCGAGCTGCGGCCCGCACCGTCCGCGGACGCGAGCAGGATGCGCCCCCGCAGCCACCAGCTCTCGGTGCGCACGATCTGCACCCGCATCCACAGCGCGCGCGACAGCTGCTCGAGCTGCGCCTCGGCGCGCGCGCGCGAGCCCTCGACCGCGCGGCAGTAGAGGTCGATCTCGGTGCGCGCGCGCAGCTCGTACCAGTGCTGCAGGTGGTAGCCACCCTCGGGCGGCGACCAGGCGCGCCGATCGAGGTCGCGGCGCGCGTGCCCGACGTCGTCGCCGGCCAGCCAGACCAGGCAGCAGGAGCGGGCCAGGGTGGTCTCCATGAAGCGATCCGAGCGGCGCACCGCCTCGCGCAGGTACTCGTCGAACCAGCGGCGCAGCTCGGCGCACGCGCCCTGGTGGCGCAGCGCGAACAGACGGTACAGGCGCAGGTTGGCCAGCTCGTGCGAGGTGCCGCTGGTCTGCTCGCGCATGAGCGTCTCGGCCTCGACCAGGCGGCTCTGCGCGGAGCGGAAGTGGCCACCGAAGTAGCTGACCGTGCCGGCGGCGGCCGCGGCGAAGGCACGCAGGTACGGATCGCCGCTCTCCTCGGCGATGCGGCTGGTCTCGGCCAGCACCGCCTGCGCGCGCGGCATGGCGCGCGTGCCCATGGCGGCCAGGTTGATGGCCTCGAGGCTGAGCGCGCGTCCGACCCGGCGGCGCTCGCCCGTCTGCAGCGCCAGCAGCAGCCCGCGCAGCTGGAAATCGGTGCCCCGGATGCTGTCGACCATGGACAGGCCGAGGGTCAGGCCCTTGTAGACGTCGAGGCGGATGAGATCGCGCGCGGGGATCTCGCTCTCGTCGCGCGGCGTCCAGTGCAGGCCGCGCAGGCGCAGGCGCGCGCGGTTCCACAGCACCGACAGGAGCGCGCGCCGCGGCGTGGCCGGCCAGGCCACGCCCACGTCGGCGAGCACGTCGTGGACCGCGGCCAGGCCACGGTCGAGATGGCCGCTGATGAGCAGCTGCTCGGCGGCCTTGCGCCGGCACTCCAGGCGCGTGGCCGAGTCGGCGGCGGGCGCGGCCTCGAGGTAGGCCTCGGCGGCCTCGGGGCCACGGCCGGCGTTGGCGAGCGCGTCGCCCAGCTCGACCCGGCGCGCGCACGCCTCCGTGGCGCTGAAGTGGCCCAGGCGCAGCGCGGTACGGAAGAGCTCGGCGGCCTGGTCGTAGGCGAGCGCGTGCAGGGCCAGGCGCGCCGCGCGCACCGCCTGCTCGGCGGCCCGTTCGGCCTCGCCCGCGCCCTCGAGGTGGCGCACCAGTGCCTGCGGATCGTTGGCGCCCGCGCCACCCGCCTCGAGCGCGGCGGCCAGGGCGGCGTGGTGGGCACGCTGCTCATCGGCGCCCAGGTGGGTCAGCACGGCGTCGCGCACGCGGTCGTGGTAGGGCTCGATGGCGTCGTCGCGGCTCGAGCCGGCGCCGCGCACCAGGTGGGCCACGCGCAGCAGCGAGGCCCAGCGCATCGCCGCCGCGCTGTCGAGGCCGGCGGCGTGCGCGGCGTGCTCGAGCGCGATGGGCGCGCCGGCGATGGCGGCGACCTCGAGCAGCTTGCGCGCGGGCGGCTCGAGCGCCTGCACGCGCGCCCACAGCGCGTCGTCGAGGCGCAGCGCGCGCGGGTGGCCGCCGGCCAGCTCGGCGTGGCGGGCCAGCTCGTGCAGGAAGAGCGGGTGCCCGGCGGCCTCGCCCGCGATGGCGGTGGCGATGGCCTCGGTGTGCGGGTCGTGGGGGGCGAGCAGACGCAGCGCCAGCTCGCGAGTCTCCTCGGGCGAGAGCGCGCCCAGGCGGATGCGGCGCACGTCGCCGGGCAGGTCGACCTCGGCAGCGGGCGCGCACACCGTGGCGACCACGCAGATGGGCGGCGCCGCGGGCGGCGACAGCACGTCGCGCAGCAGGGCCAGGCTATCGGCGTCAGCCCACTGGAAGTCGTCGACGAAGATGACCACCAGGGCCTGCTCGGTCAAACGCAGCAGCAGCTCGCGCAGGGCGGAGAAGGCGCGCGTGCGCAGCTCCTGCGGGTCGATCTCGCGGCGCGGCTCCTGCGCCTTGCTCATGGCGGGCACGCGGCGCAGCACCGGGAACACGCGCGCCAGCGCGGCGGCGTCGTGGGGCAGGAGCAGGGCGGCACGCAGCGGATCGAGGCGGAAGAGGTGGCGCGAGAGCGCGTCGACCACGCCATCGAAGGCCTTGAAGGGCACCGCCTCACGCTCGTAGCAGCGTCCCGACAGCAGGGCGGCCTCGGGGTGGGTCGCGGTCAGGCGGTGGGCGAAACGACGCACGAGCGCGGTCTTGCCCACGCCCGAGTCGCCGTGGACCAGCACGGTGACCGCGCGCCCGCCGCGCGCGTCGTCGGCGGCCTGGTGCAGGAGCGCCAGCTCGGCATCACGTCCAACGAAGGGCGCCGAGCCGGGCGAGCCCGACATGGAGGCGAGCGCGACGCGCGGCGGCGCCTCCTCGCCGCCCAGGCGGCGCACGACCTCGCGTCCACCCGGGCGCACCGCCGAGTCGAAGCGCAAGAGGTCGACGCACAGCGCATCCAGGTCGCGCGGCACGCTGGCGTCGAGCGTGCGCGGCGCGGCCGGCTCGACCCGTTGCTTGCTCATCAGCACCTCGAGCGGCCGGCCCTCGAAGGGCAGGCGGCCGGTCAGCGCCTCGTAGAGCATGGTGCCGACCGCGTACCAGTCGGCCTCGGGGCCGAGCGGCCGCGACGCCGCCTGCTCGGGCGCCATGTAGTGCGCGGTACCGACCACCTGGCCATCGCTCGAGCCGGTGCCGAACGCGTCGGTGGCCAGGCCGAAGTCGAGCAGCACGACGCGACCGGCGCGGGTTACGAGGACGTTGGAGGGCTTGATGTCGCGGTGCACCTTGCCGCTGTCGTGCAGCGCCTGCAGCCCCGCGGCCAGCTGGCGGAAGGCCGAGCGCAGCCGCTCGTCGTCGCGCTGGGTGCTGGCGAGCGCGTCGCCCACGTCGCCGCGCTTCTGCGCGGGCAGACCGGGCATGGTGTTGCCGCCGCTGGAATCGTGCGCGCGCGACGGTGGCAAGCGCGCCGAACCCGGGCGCACGTACTCGAGCAGGTCGCAGCCGTCGACCAGCTCCATGGTGAAGAACCAGTGGTCCTTGTCGACGAACAGCTCGCCCAGGCCGACCAGGTTGGGATGGTGGATGTCCTGCAGGGTGCGGAACTCGTTCTTGAGGCGAAGCAGCGCGTGCGGGTCGAGCGAGTGCAGCGTCTTGAGCGCCACGCGCCCCTGCCGCTGGCGGTCGACGGCTTCGTAGACGGTGCCCATGCCGCCCGACCCGAGCCGGGAGACCAGCTCGAACCGCTGGTTGCCGTTGAATTCCACGGTGAAACGCCGCCCCCCTGGGCCCCCCTGACCCATGAGGATACGCCCAGAGCGATCCCCACGCACCCTACCCGAGCACGAGTACCCCCTGTAACCCGCCCGTCGCCGTCGCCGTCTGAAACGTCAACGATCACGTCAAGGTCAACGTCAACGATCACGTCAACGCAGCGTGCGAGGCAGGCGTGAGCGCAGGCGTAACGCCCTACCGCCGCGCGCCCCCCGTCGGTCCATTCTTCGACCCCGGCACCGCCTTCGGCATGGGCGGCGCCGCCGGCGCGGGCGCCGCAGGCTTGTTCAGATCATTCGCCTTCTGCCCCGGCTTGCTGCCGGGCGTCTTCGCCGGCGCGCCCGGCTCGCGCAAATCATTCGGGCTCGGCAGCGGCGGTGCGGGCGGCGCGGCGGTCTCGTTGATCTTCTCGCCCGGCTCGGCGTACTCGCCCTTGAGCATGGGCTTGTCGGGATCCTGCGCGCGCTCGTCCTCGGGCGTGAACATCAGCTTGGTGGCCGCCACCGGTGGCTCGGCCTTGGCGATGCCGACCACGCCGCGCGCGTACACCTTGCGCGCCTGCGCGCTGGTCTTCTTTCCGGTCACGATGTCGTTGATGAGGTTGATGGCCAGGTAGTTCATCGCCTCGCTGTAGCCGCGCACGGCCACCAGGCCCTCGGTGCGCTTGACCACGGCGCTGCCCTCGAAGGACAGCACATCGTTGACCTTCGCCAGCGGCACCTTCATCTGGATGACGTTCTCGATGACGTCGTAGTGCGTGCGCGGGAAGTCGTGCACGACCTCGTCCTTGAACACGATGGTCCTCAGCCAGGGGCCGTTCTCGATCCAGATCAGCATCGTCGGCGTGGCCTCGTTGGGCAGGCCGTAGGCCGCGATCGTGGCCTTGGCGGCCTTGCCGGCGTGCTCCGGCCAGGTGCGCAGGTAGGTCTCGATGAGCGGCTTGTCCATGGTCGAGCGCGTGATCTCCTTGCGCGTGGCCGTGGGATGGATGGGCTCAGGCTTGTCGAGGATGGGCTCGCTGGTGCGCTCCTGCGTGTTCGCCTGCGGCGCGGGCCCGACCTGCGGGTGGATCGTCTGGTTCTGGTCGTTGATCTCGGGCGCGGCCTGGGGTTGCGTGGGCGTGGGCGCGGGCGCCGAGACGTCGTCAGCCAGGGCCACGCTGGTGTACGCCGCGGCCGCGGCCAGCAGCACGATCTGGGCGCCTGTCAGCCTTCTTCTACGGTTGCTCATCGGTCCTGTCCTCCTGCGGCTCGCACCAGTGGTGCATCCGACGTGCCGGGCCTGGTACCGCCCGCGGACCGGGAAGCTCGCGAAATGGCGTAGCGATCTCGCTCGATCGAGGCGAAATGGCTCGCACACGAGCCCGCCTGCAGCCCAGGTGTGCGGATGCGACGCACCGCTCCGCTTGCCGCTTGCACGACCCGGTCGGTCGCGGGCATCGTGGCGGCGTGAGCGTGACGCAATCGGTCGACGAGGGCTGCCTGGCGCGGGCGCGCGCGGCGGCGAAGCTGGTGGCACCGCTGTCCTCCCGCATCGAGGCGGAGCGTCGGCTGCCGCCCGAGGCCGTGGCCGCGCTCGTGGACGTGGGCGTGTTCAAGCTGTTCGTGCCGCGCGCGCTGGGCGGACACGAGGCGTCGGTGGCCACGATGATCGCCGTGCTCGAGGACCTGGCACGCGGCGACGGCGCGCTCGGTTGGTGCGGCATGATCGGCGCGACCTCGTCGCTCATGTGCGGCTTCCTGCCGGCAGACGTGGCGCGCGAGGTCTACGGGCCGGCGGGCGCCATCACCTGCGGCGTGTTCGCGCCCATGGGCCGGGCCACGCCGGTCGAGGGTGGCTACCGGGTCAGCGGCCGCTGGGCCTTCGCCAGCGGCTGCGAGCACTCGCACTGGCGCATGGGCGGCACCATCGTCGACGGTCGCGTCGACGACGTGCGCAGCATGCTCTTCCGCGCCGACGAGACCAAGGTGATCGACACCTGGGACACCAGCGGCCTGCGCGGCACCGGCAGCCACGACCTCGAGGTCACCGACGTGTTCGTGCCCGCGGCGCGCAGCTTCTCCCTGCTCAACGACACGCCGCGCGCGACCGGCGCGCTGGTGGGCGTGCCCTTCTTCGGCGCGCTCGCCGCGGGCGTGGCCGCGGTGGCCCTGGGCATCGGCCGTGCCGCCGTCGACGCGCTGGTGCAGGTCGCCCAGGTCAAGCATCCGCTCGGCGCCAAGCGCAGCATCGCCAACCGCGACCTGGTGCAGCTGGCGGTCGCGCGCGCCGAGGCCAAGCTGAACGCGGGCCGGGCGTACCTGCAGGCGACCGTCGCCGCCGCCACCCAGGAGGCAGGGCAGGCCGGCGCCGCGAGCCTGGCCGCGCGCGCGCAGCTGCGCCTGGCCGCCTACCACGCCGCGTGCGAAGCAGCGGCGGCGACCGACCTGGTGTACGACGCGGCGGGCGCGACGTCGATCTACGCCAAGAACCCGCTGCAGCGCTGCTTCCGCGACGTCCACGTCGCCACCCAGCACATCATGGTCAGTCCGACGGCAGCCCTGCAGGTGGGCAAGCTGCTGCTCGGCGTCGAGACCGACGTGACGACGCTATGAGCCTGGGCCTGGCGGGGAAGGTCGCGGTGGTCACGGGCGCGAGCCGCGGCGTCGGACGAGGCGCCGCGCTCGGCCTGGGCGAGGCCGGCGCGACCGTCTATGTGACCGGTCGGACGGTGAGTGCGGGGCCGCTGCCGGGCACCGTGCACGAGACCGCCGCGCAGGTGACCGCGCTGGGCGGACGAGGCGTGGCCGTACCCTGCGACCACGCGGTCGACGCCGAGGTGGAGGCCCTCATCGAGCGCGTCGTGCGCGAGCAGGGCAAGATCGATGTGCTGGTCAACAACGCCTTCGCCGTGCCCGACGGCAAGCTGCAGGCGCCCTTCTGGGAGCTGCCCATCGACTTCTGGGACGCCATGCACCGCGTCGGCCTGCGTTCGCACTACGTGGCCTCGGTGTTCGCGGCCCGCCACATGGTGCGGGCGCGGCGCGGGCTCATCGTCAACATCTCGTCGTTCGGCGCCAAGGTCTACGCGGTCAACGTTCCCTACGGCGTGGGCAAGGCGGGCGTCGACCGGATGTCGCGCGACATGGGCCGCGAGCTCTCGCCCCACGACGTCACCGCGGTGTCGCTGTGGCCGGGCATCGTCAAGACCGAGCGCCTGTTGCTCGAGCCCGAGCGCCTCGGCTTCGACACCTCCACGGGCGAGTCGCCCCAGTTCACCGGTCGCGCCATCGCCGCGCTGGCCAGCGACGCCGAGGTGAAGAAGAAGACCGGCCAGGCCCTGGTCGTGGCCGAGCTGGCCGAGGAGTACGGCTTCACCGACGTGGATGGCAGCACGCCGCGTTCGCTGCGCCGGTAGGCGGCGAACTGACGTAGGCTCGGGCGCAGGCATGAGCAGCGCGCGCGTCCTGGTGGTACTCCTCGCCGTCCTGGCGGTCGCAGGATCCTCCAAGCCCGGCCGCAACCTGCGTGCGGCCGCGAGCGACGGCGGCATCACCAAGGGCCTGGACGAGATCGTCGCCAAGGAACGCCTCCCAGACCCGAAGCAGCTGCGCGGCTTCTGCGACCGGGGTGACCTGGACGCCTGCGAGCAGCTGGCCGCGATGCTCGCCTTCGGCAAGGGCGTCGCGCGCGACGAGGTGGCTGCCGCGCAGCTGGACCTGTCCACCTGCGACAAGGGCAGCGGCAGCGCCTGCGCCGCCCTCGCCATCGCCTACTGGGAAGGCCGCGGCGTCATCGCCAGCGACGAGAAGGCACGCGCGCTGGTGGCGCGGGCCATGGCCACCGGCGGCGCCGTGGCCATCGGGGAGTTCGGCAACCTGTACGGCGCGGGCCTGGGCCTGCCGCGCAACGACGAACGCGCGCAGTACCTGCTCACGCTCGCCTGCGACGCCAGCGATGCCCGCTCGTGCGCCGACCTCGCCACCCTGAGCCTGACCCCCGAGCCCGAACGCGCCAGGCTGGCCGACAAGGCGTGCACGCTGGGATCGTCCGCTGGCTGCGAACGGCTGCGCCAGATCAACGAGCGGCCGTAGCACGGCGGGCAGCAGATGCTGGACGTCACGGCGCGGCGGCCGGCGGAGGATCCGACGACGTGTGGTCGTGCACGATGCGCCAGCCCTCGGGGCGGCGCTCGACGACGACCGAGAACACGCCCGCCCCGGCCTGCGGCGTGCCTTCCAGCTTCCACCGTCCCAGCACCACCGCGCCGTCCTTGCCCACGCTCTGCACGGTGAGGATCTCGAACGTCAGCGTGCCCATGCCGGCACGGTCACCGCCGTAGCGTGCCCGGTAGCGCTCGAGGGTCTCCTGCCAGCCGCGCCGGATGTGCCCGCCCGACGTGAACACCAGCTCGGGCGTGCGCGCGTACCCGGCCATGTAGCCCTCCAGGTCGCCGCGATTCCATGCCGCGCGCTGCTCCTCGAGCACGCGCACGACCGCCGCCCGGTCGGCATCAGAGAAGCGCGACGGCGCGGCGTGGCTGCATGCCGCCGCCGCGTTGGTGAGCAGGACCAACAGCGCTGACAGCAGGGCAGGGCATCGTCGGGGTCGCACGCGCCGCTCCTACCGCTGCACCACGCGTTGCCACATCATCATCAGCTGGCGCACCACCTGGCCGTCGGGCGGCTCGGCGGCGGTGGGCACCTCGACGCTGATGCCCTGCTGGGCCAGGCGCGTGAATGGATTCTGCGCGTCGGCGGTCTTGACCGGCACCGAGGTGTCGGCGGGGCGGTAGCCGTACTGCAGCGCGCGCTCCTGCTGCGGGCGCGAGCGCAGGAAGGCCACGAATTGCCGCGCCGCCACCTTCTGCGCGTCGGTGACCCAGTCGGCCTGCAGGACGCCCATGGGGTGATCGCTCCACACCGTCGTGGACGGGTAGTAGACCTTGAGGCTGCCCCAGCGACCTTCGGCGTTGCCCAGCTGTCCGATGGCGAGCGACTCGTAGACCACCGCGATGTCGTACTTGCTGGGCCCGAAGCGGACCATGTCGTCCATGAACGTGCCGGTCGAGCTCTCGAACCTGGTCACGCCGCGCTCGATGCCCTTGATGAACTCCTGGTAGTCCGGCTTGAGCAGGTCCTCCATCACGATGCGCGGCTTGCCGTAGAACTCGAGCGACATGAGGTAGAGCGCCTGCAGGCCCGAGTTGGAGCGCGTGGGGTCAGTATGGCCGAGCTTGACGAAGCCCCACTTGGCCTGACCCCCTATCGCCGGCCACCCCTGGTTGGAGGTCACCGCCTTGTGGATCACCTTCCACGAGATCGTGCCGCCCGAGGCCTTGAGCAGCGCCTCGGCGCGGTCCTGCCAGATGACGAACACCAGCGGCGTCAGCAACAACGGCTGCGGCGCGTCGTCGCCCGACGTGGCGAACAGGGGCGTGTGGTACTTGGTGTCCCAGTCGGCCACGAGCATGTTCAGCACCATGCTGTCGGCCGGGCTCCACACCGTCGGCTTGACCTTGCCGTCGAGGATGTCGGAGGCGGCCTCGATCGATCCCTTGCCCTGCAGGCTGACCGTGATCTCGGGATGCTGCTGGCGGAAGTCGACCGCGGCGGCCTCGAGCCACGCCTTCTTCTCCGACGAGTAGAGCACCGTGATCTCGACCGCCGGCGCGCTCGGCTTGCCGCCGCCGGCGGCTCCGCCCGCGTCGGCACCGCTGGTCTTGCCCGTGCCGCTGGCGCCGTCCTCGTGCTTCTTGCCGCGCGTCGTCAGCAGCACGATGGCCGTCGCTGCGACGATGAATGCGATGATGATCGCTGCCTTGGGCTTCATGAATTCGGGTCCTCCACCAGCGTCTTGAGCGTCTCTTCGAAGGTGCGCATCTCGCCCGACAGCCTCTCCAGCTCGGCGTTCATGTCGCCCGATACGTCATCCATCGCCTGCGCGTCGAGCGTGCGCATGTGGACCACCTTGCTGGGCAGGCCGCCGACCACCGCGACCATGCGCAAGAGGTTGGCGTCCAGGCGCTGCTTGGCGCGCTCGAGCTCCTCGAGCACGCGCAGCTCGTCGACGCGCGCGGCCTTGGCCTGCTCGAGCTGCTTGCGGGTCTCCCCGTCGCGCGTCTGGCCCGCCTGCGTGTCCAGCCGGGCCACGTCCTCGCGGATGGCCGCGCCGTCGACGCGTACCAGGTAGCGCGCCAGCTCCTCGGCGCGCAGGACCAGGCGCGCCGCGCGCTCCTCCAGCTCCTCGAGCGAGGCCTCGACGGTGGTCAGGTTGGAGCGCACGTCGGCGGGGGTCTCGGCCAGCACGCGCTCGAGCTCGGCGCGCGCCGCGCGCAGCCGCTCCACCGCCGAGCGCGTCGACTTGTCCTTGAGCTTGTCGGCGGCCGGCAGCTTGATCGGCTCGCGCCCGCCGCCCGCGAAGGTCTTCTTCCAGAAGGCCGGGTTGGCGCTGTCGAACGCCACCAGCGCCGCGTAGGCCGCGCCGCCCAGGGCCAGGATGGGCCACGAGCCCAGCGCCGCCGCCGCGATCACGCCCGCGCCGGCCACGCCCAGGTTGAGCGGGCTCGTGGTCGCGCGCGCCACCACCTTGCTGAACTTCGGCCGTGCGTCCTTGGGGTCGTCGTTGCCCATGCGCCTAGAAGAACGCCGACAGGTCGCGGTAGACCTGCACGATGGTCTCGGCGCTGCCCTTGGCCGACGAGCCCTGCGCGGCCTCGGCGATCTGCGCCAGGACCGTGGGATCCGCGCCCTCGCCGTAGGCGATGGTGAAGATCTTCACCGGCGCGTCCTCGGGCGAGAAGCTCCTGGTCAGCTGCTCGAGCGGCAGCTTGGAGCTCTCGTCGCGGCCGTCGGTCATGACGACCACGGCCAGGATGCGCGCGGGGTGGGTCTTGGCGCGCTTCTGCATGACCTGGTAGGCGGCGAGGGTGGCGTCGTACAGGGCCGTGCCGCCCTCGGCGATGGTCTGGTCGATGCGCTGCTCGAGCTGCGCGCGCACCTTGCCCAGCGGGGCGGCCTCGGTGGGTGGGTAGACCGTGCTGTCGAAGAACAGCAGCGAGACCTCGTCGCGATCGTGCAGGCCCCCCAGGAAGGCCTTG
>Ga0209515_10001061_pt1 | contig 47539 bp, 56 predicted proteins | sample Subgroupgradi54m_FD_187454 | JGI IMG/M metagenome (GOLD analysis project Ga0209515, IMG submission 187454) | Subsurface groundwater microbial communities from S. Glens Falls, New York, USA - GMW60B uncontaminated upgradient, 5.4 m (SPAdes)... ... | reverse complement strand
TAATTCCCCTTTACTTACTTCTCTTATTATCCATTCTATCTTCTTTTTATTTAGTTTCTTCATATAACCTTGCTTTTCAGCAAGGCTTATCTTTTTTCTAGAGAGGAAGTTAATTCGGGATAAGACACTTTATTCGGAATAGCGAAATTTTTATAGATTATTTTAGACCTCTTATAACCTATTGCTTCTATCTTTGCTAAACCCAAATTAACACCACATAAATGCATAAAACTACTTAAATCTTTTAAAGATAAACAATTTCTTCCTAATTCATAAGACCTAATTGTTTCATGGTTTATTCCTGTTATACTAGAAAACTTTGTTAGAGTTGAATATTTTTTGATAATTTTAGCAAACAAATGTTCTCTAAAAGAACTATTGATTCTAACGTAAATTCTTTCAGGATGTATGGTCCAAAGATTTAATAAATTAGTTCTAAGTTGCATAATTATAAGTAGATTAATTAGTATTTATAGATTGTTATTTGCCACCAGTTTTGTTGATTAAATTCTTTTAAAAGCCTAGAATATACTTCCTTTACTACCATCATTTGACTAGCTGATTATGGTGCCTTTAAAATTCTTTCCATCTAGAATACTATTAAAATTATTTATATCATTGCCATTTGCTATTATTACTTTAAGTCCTAGTTTACTTGCTTCTTTTGTAGCTATTGGATCAAAAGGAAAATTATCACCTGGATTCCATTCACTGCCAATTATCTTTAAAAAGTTATTCCATGAAACCTCCTTAATTATTTTAGCATCTTTAAACTTATTAGGATCCTTATCATAAGCATAATCGACATTTGTCAAATTTATTATTGTTTTAATCTTAAAATTTTTAGCCAGTAAAACAGAATCATAATCTGTACTCCATCCTGGCTTCCAACCTGCTGCAATAAGTATCTCTTCCTTAAAATCTATCTTTTCAGTGGGGTCTTTAATTATCCTAGGATATGCATTATCCCTAAATATTGTCCTTAAAAGGTGTGCATTTAACCTCGTAGAGTGTACTCCTAACCAATCTAAATCTTCTTTATCTATTTTAACTACATTTGAGGCTGCACTCTGATATTCTCTACAAATTTTGCCTCCACCAACAATTATAATAAATCTCTTATCTTTAATCTTAGCTAGAATCAATTCCCTAAACTTCTTTAAAAATTCTATGTTTATTTCCTTAGGAATAATTAAAGAACCGCCTAAACTAATTATAATGATCTCTTTTGACATAAAACTAACCCAATAATCTACTTTATAAAATTTATTAAATATCTTTCCCTTTTATCAAATAATAAGCTAGTAAAACCGCACCAACTGTATTAAAAGAATCTGCTATATTAAATACAGGCCATATTTTAAGATCTATAAAGTCCCTTACATAACCAAAGTAAATCCTATCTATTAAATTTCCAAGAATTCCCCCAAACAAAAATGATATTCCAATTAATAAAATATTATTATTTAATTTGATAAAGTAATAAATTAATACTAAAAATACAACTACAGATATTAAAATAAGCAGGAACTTTTGATTTTGAAATATACTAAAAGCTGCTCCGGTATTTTCAACGTAATTGAAATATAGAAAATTAGTAAGCCTTACGTTCTTATTAGTAAGATAAAATTTACTTATTTGGTCTAATATAATAATCAAAATAGAAAATATAAGGAACTTACTCTTTCGCATTTAAACCCTTATTTTATTTGCACCTAAAAATTCTTTAACTTTTCTATAAAGGTCTTGGGTTTCATCCTCTAATTCATTACGATACTTTTCCAGTTTATCTTTTATAATAAATTTATCATAAACGGCTCTTATAAACCTTAATAAGAACGTCTTTTCCCATTCACTTTCATAGTCCCTTAAAACATCAGATTCGAAGCCTACACTTATAGAACCTTTTAAACCAGTACCTTTCTTAAACTCAACCTCTTTTGCATCTTCTACTTTTATTTTAACTACAATTTCAAATTTTGCATAATCATCTGCCTTTTTATCCCCAAGTAAGATTATTTTGATGTCTTTTCCTGAATCTTTTATAGTATCAACATACTCCCTTTCAAAAAAATTATAACCATGAAATTCCAGCCATTCTTTTATCAGTCTATATAGGTCTTTTAAATTTACTACACCTTCTACCTTTACCTTTAATTCCCCAACAACAATATCAAAGTCTGGCATTTTTATACATACTGATTAAATTTACTTTTTATCTCTTCTTGTAGGCTATAAACCTTTGAATAAACTTCACTTAAATGTAACTCCATAGTTTCCTTCTTTAAAAACTTTTCATATATTGATCGAAAAAATGTGGGAACCTCTTCTCCTTTATTAAGATAAGCAACCAACCTGATTTCAAACTCACCTTTTTGCATCTTTATTTTTCTATTTTCTATAGGAACCTCAACATCCACTATCCCTATAAAATTAAAATAAATTTCAATTAGATAGCTAAAATACTGATCTTTGGTTTTTTTAGCTGTCCATCTGAATATTGCTATTTTCCCCCTTTGGGTATTCTTTTCCTCATAAAAATCTTCATCTTGCTTATAACCATTAAAATCCAGCCAACGTTTAAGCCAGAACATAAAATCATCAAGATCTAAAACACCAGTATGCCTAACAGTTATACCATCAACAGGTGTTACAAAAATTCTTTCAGTCATCTTAATAGGTTTAGGGCTCCTTTCACTGCACTAAACAATCCTTTTCCTTCTTCATCGCTTTGAGCTTCATAATGTTTTATTTGTGCTTTAAAATATTTATGATATATGTTCCTTAAAAATTTACCAAATGGTTTATTACCAAATTTGTTTTTGTAATCTAATTGCAAATTCGCATCCATTCTTATTTCCAGATTACCTTTATCTAAAGTTTTATCTTCTTTTTTTACCCTTTCTAGTTCTGTACCAACTATCTCTATATTAATTATGTATTTTGCATAATTATCTACCTTCTTCTCACCTGAAAAAGCAATTTGAACCTCATGACCTTTATCCTTGCCTTTGCTGGTATTTTTCTTTTCCTGAATCGTATACTTGTATGTAGAGAACCAATCTTTTATTGCTTCGGTTAATGATTTAAGATCAAATAAACCCCTTTGAATTATTCTGTTTTTAAAGATAGTTTCTGGTTCTGGTGGTGGCATATTAAGATGTACTGGTTATCAAACTTATTAAACTTTTCTTTTACAAAAGTTTTATATAGATTTTAGGCTTAGAAGGAATAATAAAGAGGTAAATTATGAGTACTATTTTATGGCTTAAAGATATACAAAAAGGGGATAGCTCTATAGTTGGCGAAAGGGCTGTAAAATTAAGTGAACTTCTAAAAAATAATTTTCCGGTTCCTAATTCTTTTGTTATTACAACAGAGGCTTTCAGTGACTATCTTAATGAAAATGGCCTGGCAAATGAGGTTTTTGAAACTATTGATAACATTGATATTGAAGATAAGGCTTCGGTACAAAATGCCTCTAATAAAATACAAAATTTAATTAAAAAAATACCTTTATCTGAAGACTTTAAAAGGGAAATATTAGAAAATTATGAAAAATTTAACATTAATATGGATGTTTTTAAAGTAGCAAAGCCGGCACTAGAATTGATTAAGGCTGGAAGAGATCTGCCCTATGTTTCGATTCAGACATCAATTGAGGGCCCTAACTTAATGCTCAAAAATATAAAAGGCAATACAAACCTAATAGGCGCAATTCAAGAAAGCTGGGCTTCTTTTTATAATGAAGAGGCAATTTGCAACATAAAAAAGAATAACCTAGATTATGAAAAAATAGCCCTTATTGTAACAAAGCAAATTAATTCACAAAAGTCAGGTTTCGTATCTACAATTAACAAACAAAACAAAAATGAAATGAGTGTAAAAGCAGCTTATGGGTTGGTTGAACCCCTTATTTCTGGTGCAATAAATTATGATGTTTATTCAATAAATAAAGATAATTTAAGACCTATAATGAAAGATATAACTAAAAAAGAGCATATGTATGCATTAGATTTTGCCTATGGCGTTTCTATGATGAAAAGCATACCGTTAGACTGGCAGGATCAACAGGCTTTAAGCGATTTTGAACTAAGAAGACTAGCAGAGACAGCAATTAAAATTGAGGACTATTATAAGAAACCATTAGAGATAGAATTTGCTTTTGAAAGAAATAACCTCTATATTCTTGATACTAAAGAAATTATATTTGATGAAGAGAAGGATGGTAAACTAGAGGTCATTTCAGAGATTAAGTTTTTTGATGAAAAGACTGAGATAGAAAATATTCAAAGTAGTATTATTGAACCTGAAATAGAAACTATTACCGAGATTAAAACAATTTTAGATTCAGAGGATAATTTAGAAAATGTAGCTTCTTCTGATGGAATTAATTTGTTAAATAATGAATTTAGAACATATGAGGATGCTAAAAGACTAGTTTCTTTATTTAGTAAGCCAATATGGTACAAATCTATAGACTTAAAGGATAAGTTACTATTAAGGGCTGAATTAGAGATAATAAGTAAGCTTAATGATGAAGGTTTTACAAACATAGGCTTAATGTTACCTAAAATTACTAATGTAAGTCAAGTTAAAGGGGTAAAGGGAATGTTAGATGATGTTGGGATTAAAGCTCAAAGAAATATCGATTTGGGAATCGTAATAGACACACCTGCAGCTGTTCAGATTATAAAAGAATTATGTGAAGAGGGCATTGATTTTGTAAGTATTAACGCAGATGAATTAACTAAACTTACCTTAGCTAATGATGAATTAAATGAAATGCACCCAGCTATTCTAAGACAAATAAAACACGTAATCAATGTTTGCAAGGGATATGATGTTGAAACTAGCATATATGGAGAAATAACAAATAATCCAGAAATGGTTGAATTTCTAATAAAAACAGGCATAGATAGTATAGCTGTTAATCCTGAAAATATAGCTAAAGCAAAAAATCTTGCAGAAAAGACTGAAAAGAAACTACTTTTGGAGATTGCTAGGAGATATCATGATACAAATTAAATACTTCATGTGATTCTGTTGGGTCAAATTTGTCTAATAGTGCTGTAACAATACTTAAATAACAATAAGAATAACGGTACTTAATGGTTGGCAAGAAGTTTTATGAATCTGCTGGAAAGAAAATAGGTTGGGATTTCTCAGACTTAACTAGCAGAACAATTGTAAAAAATAAAAAATGGAATTTCTACCGAGAAGTTGCCAAATTCCTTGATAAAAACAAAATTTTGCTGGATATCGGAACAGGAAGTGGTGAAAAGTTATTTAATCTTACAGTAAAGTGCAACAAAATTGTAGGTATTGATAACTCAAAAGCCATGATAGAAAAAGCAAATAAAAAACTTGCAGCAATTGGAGCAAAAAATATTGAATTCAAGTTTGCCGACGCCAATAGGTTACCATTCAAAACAGAAGAGTTTGATGTAGTGAGCTGCAGACATTCGCCATTTAATATGAAGAAAGTTTTTGGAGTATTGAGGAAAAATGGAATATTTATTACACAACAAGTTGGTGAACGAGATAAACAAAACATAAAGAATGTTTTTGGACGAGGACAGTCTTACAACAAAAAAGATGGAAGTTTAATAGAAAAATATTGTGGCCAAGCAGAAAAACTTGGTTTTAAGATTCTAAGAAAAGACCATTATTGCGCAACAGAATACTACAAAAGTTCTGACTTAGTTTTTTTACTTGAAAATACTCCAATAATACCGAATTTCAATAGAGAAAAAAACCATAAGTTTTTTGAAGAGATAATTAAAAAATTTAACACTAAATATGGCATAAAAACAAATTCCTGCAGATACCTTTTAGTATTGAAAAAGTTGACTTAACTGTTAAATCGGATAAACCTTAGCCTTCTTTAAACTAAGAAAATCACTTGAAAAGGTATAGGCTCCTGCTTTAGTAAATATAATATAATCTCTTTCTTTTAGTTTAGGTAATTCAATCTTTTTCTTAAATATATCCAAAGAACAAGGTGTTTTTCCTCTAATAACATATTCTTTTCTTTCAATATTCTTTGATAATGCGTAACATGGTAGATCTAATTTAACAATCAAGCTATCCATTGAACTATTATACAAAGAATCATTTACAAATACAATGTTACCATTTTTTATCAACTCTACCTGTGTTATTAAAACCCCCGAAGGTGCTACAAGAATTCTTCCTGGTTCTAAAACAAAATTAATATTATTATTTTCTCTTTTTATTATTTGAATATACCTTGATACCATTGCAATTATAGCTTCTAAATCAACCTTATTTGAATACTCTACTGGGAAACCACCACCAAAATTAACTACATCTACTAAAATACCATTTTCCTTAGCTACTTTTATTAATCTATAAATATCTTCGAGATTACTACGCCACCATATTAAGTTTTCATTTTGGCTTATCAAATGATTATGAATTCCTAACTTATTAACAAAATCATTTCTTCTATATTTCTTTAATAATTCTAAAGCTTTTTCTAAGTTTACACCCAAGTAAGTATTGCTATTAAAATAGTGTGTGGCATTTACAGAAGTCTTAATTCTTATTAGAAGATTAATCTTAGTACCTTTTCTTTTTACACTACTTAAAATATTCTTAATTTCCTCTTCAGAATCTGCAATAAAATTTTTAATACCTAATTTCAATGCCTTGGAAACATTCTTTTTAGTTAAACCTGGTTCTAAAAAATAAACCTGTGATAAATCAAATTCAAGTTTTTTAAGATATAAAACCTCTTCTAAAGAACATAAAGAAAAATTACTCCCTAAGGTTTTAAGGTATTTTAATATTAATTCATTTGGATTTGTTTTTATTGAGTAAGCAACCTCAATTCCAGGATAAATACTTTTAATTTTAGAATATTGCTCCCTAAGCTTATCTTTAGAAAACAAAAAATAAGGTGTTTTGTATTTAGAAACTACTTCTTTTGTTAAATTACTTAAATCAATCATACCCCAAATCCTCTAAAACCTTGATTATAACTAAAGGAAACAATATAGTTACATCGCCATTTACAGTAACTGCATCTGCATCTGATTTTAATTTACCCCAGGACTTAGCCTCTTGTGTTGTTGCACCTGATAAAGAACCTGCATAACTATGGGCTGTTGTTATGTAAACTGCATATTCCATTCCATCTCGCATTAGATTAGCTAAGATAGCATGATGCTTACTTACCCCACCACCAAGAACTATAACCCCCGTTTTCTCTGCAAATGCAGCTTCATTCATTACATTACCGGTATCTAAAATTTCATCTATTATAAAATCTTGGTGTTTTTGTTTAAAGAAAAATAATTGAACACCTAAAGCACCGTCTGTAATAGCCGGGCAATAAATTGGTATACTATTCTTATTTGCCTGATAAACCATAGAATCTTCATCATCTACATAATTTCCTAATTCTTTTATAAACTCTGAGGTTGTCCATTGTTTCTTTTTTAAGTAAATCTTTTCTAGAATTGACTTTATTATATCCTCAAACGAACCATAGGCTTCATTTGTTACATAAATATTTCCTATCCTGTTTATTCCTTCTTTACCTAATTCTTCATCATCTGCTTCAAAAGAGCCAACATAAAAGTCTTTATTATTAGCCTTAATTAAATCCTCTTCAATAGAGCCCACTGTAGTTATTATAACATCAACAAATTTTAACTTAATTAATTGAGCAAATAAACCTCGTAAACCAGAAGAGGTCATATTTGAGGTAAATGTAAGAAATATTTTAGCCTTATCCTGCTTCATTCTTTTTATTATATCTGCAGCCTTAGCTAGGTTTATTGATTGATAACCCAAACTAGCAAAATCTTCCATTAATTCTGAAACCTTAATTCCTTTCTTATACTTAAAATCCTTTATTTTCTTATTGAGATTTATCATGTTTAGAAGTTAAATTTGATAAAAATAGCTAGATCTAAAGAATTACTAAGATAATGATCTAACTGAATCTTTCATTTCATTAAACTGGTATAATCTTTTTATAAGCTTTTCTCTTAAGATAATTTTACCACTTTAAAGATACAACAAAAGCGAAAGGTTTATAAATACGTTTAACCTATAAAATAGTATTAAAATCATATTACGGAGGTAAATGAAAATGGCAGAAGAACAAAAACCAAAAGAAGGTCCAAGTATTGATGATTTCGTTGCTAAGTATGAAGCTTGCGGTCAAGATATTGCGAATGTCGAAAAAATTGAAGAATTTGACGACTTAAGAAAGAAAGTGGCTCAAGCTGGTTTCAAAAGAGCAATGAAAGAGAAAGACCCGGCAGCTAAACATGAAGCTCTTACAGGAGTATTCAATAATATCAAACAGGAATTAGCTTATTTTGCTGGAAAAGCTGGCCTAAAAGCTGAAGACGAGGATCTTGTAGAAAAGTACATAAGAGCCGGTATTGGCGCATTTGAGGACCATTACGGTGCTGGAAGAAGGAGAAGATAAACCTCTTTCTTTTTTTTAATTTTTAAGTAGATTCTATTAAAATGGACTTTAAAGAACTATTCAGGAGAGTGCAATCTGAAGATAAAAATAGTTTAATTCATGAATTCACATTTCTTGACGATTATTTTAAACAAAGAGAGCTTTCCCATATAAATTCAAATCTTAGGGAGCACATTAAAACATATGCTGAATTTCTTATTGAACTCTATCAACAAATAGGAAAAGACTATTCAAAAATATTCGATATTGTAGAATTTGATCAGTATAGGAAAAGAAGTTATTTTGAGGCATTAAACCTAGCCAAGAAAGTAAAAGACCCAATGACTAATAATGAAGAGTTGGCTTTAATATTTGCAACCATAAGGAAGGATTTAGATTTTTTCATAGAAAAGATTGAAAAGGAAGAAGCTTTAAATCCTGAGATAGTTGAGAAAATAAGATTAGCTAGAACACTAGGAGACAGATTTTTTGAAACATGAAAATATTATACTTAACTGATATACATGGAAGTTTTGATGAACTGGGATTAGTTAGCTCTTTTGCTAAAGACATTAATGTCGATCTTACTATCGCGTCTGGAGATTTAATAGAAACTGCTTTTGTTGATGAAGAGGATATGAAGGCTTATAAAAAACTGGCAAGTAAGCTATGGTCCATTCTAAAGAATCAACCGTTTTTAAGCAGGATTTCACCATTTGAAGCAACAAGATGCATGCCGGTATTTGCCCAAAAGCTCCTAGATGCAGAAGATCCAGAATTAAAAAAATTAGCAGACTATTATCTTCGTGCCTTATCTATTGCAAACGATGCAATGGATTTACAATATACACTAATCAAAAAGGCCTTAGAGGGAAAGGCGCCTTATCTTTGTATACCTGGAAATTATGATAAATACCTAGAAAATACAGTTTTAAGAGAAAGTGATCTGCATAAAAAATCTGTTGATATTAAAGGTGTTAAAATATCAGCTTATGGAAGTGCTAATGATATTAGATTTGGCGATTTAATCCCCTTTACAAAACTACCTATATCTGAAGAAACATTGCCTACAATCCCGGTTGAGTTAACAGTACCATTTAATGAATATGTTTTAGGAAAAAGATTAGTTTCAGAGCCTTATGAGTTTTTATCTGAAGAAAAACCAGACTTAGTATTTACACATATACCAGCAAGAGGATTACTAGATAAATTAAAAGATGGGGAAAATGTTGGTAGTCCTGGTATTGCAAGATATTTAATGGAAAATAAGCCATTATTAATTTGTTCTGGACACGTTCACGAATCTAAAGGTATTGCAAGAATTAGTAAAGAAAACAATAAAACACGAATAGCTTTTAACCCCGGAAGTTTCGCAAGAGGAGGTACTGCAGATTATGGAAATTTTGCTGTTGTAGAAATAGATGAAGATAAAAAGAGCTTAGAGGCTATTTTATTGTATAAGTTAATAAACCCAAAGGACATGAAAAGCATATATTTAGGAACTAAAATTTTAAGAACCGAAGGAGAAAAACTTATACCTTTTTTTGTAAACTCATTCCACTATCAACCTTAATTATTTTCCTTCTATAAACTTCTTCATTTCTTTTACAAAATCTTGAACCTCATATTTGTATTTATCATAATCTCGTCCTTCTACTTCTTTAATATCCCGATGAACAATTTGTTTAAAGACCTTATACATTGTTCTCATTGTGTTTGCATATTTTCTAGAAACATGACCAGGTTTTACTAATTTTTCTTCAATCATATCAGCAACGTCCTCTGGACTTGGTGGGATATAACCTAGCTGCATTAATGCTGCATGTGCTGAATCAATTGTTGCCCAATATAAATCCATCATTGCCGTTAGTAAATGCTGTCTTGATCTTTGTATACTTGCAGGCGCCATGGTAAAATATGTATAAACAGATTCTTTGCTTGGTCTAATCCTGCCTTCATCAAGTAAAGCTTGCAGAGGGTCAAAGAAACCAGTGTCAATTAATGCCATACCATATCTTAAAACATTTATTGCTACCGGATCTCCTGCTCTTATATATTCCCAGAAGCTTGTAAAGCGCATTGATTGTATATGCAGTCTATTTGGCTCTGTATCTGCTATAATCTTTTCCAAAATAACCCGATAAGTAGTTACTAATTCCTGAGAAAACTTTATTCTTACATCATCAACTATTATTAAAATATCAATGTCTTTTTCCTTTGTAAATTTCTTTTTTTGTTCATATTCCTCTTTTGTAACAGAACCAAATAATATAACGGCCTTTAAGAAATCACTAAATTCATCATAAACCTTCTTTGCGAAAGCCCTAGCAATTTCAAATTCTGGTTTTGGATAATATAAAGAAATTTTTCTTTCTCTTTTTCCTACATCAAACTTCATGTTACCTCTTTTAAAATTACTATAAATTAATCAGAATACCAAGTTTATAAAAGTTGCTCCACTATTTTAAGAACCATGATTGCACTAATTTATTGTTTCTTTTTTGATACATATGTTTCTATTAAGAAACAATCAACACAAATACTTTTCAATCCTAAGAATTAAAAAATTAGGTTTTATATGTTTATAGCAAATTAATTTTCAATAATTACTTCTTTTTTGTTTAAGGCTTTATCCATCGATTCTGCAATAAGCACTCTTTCTAATTCTATTAATTTCTGTGTAACTGGATTTTTAACATTTAAGGTATATAATTTTGTCTTACCGAAGCTCCTTGTAACCTTAACTATTTGATGCTGTTCTATTTCACCCCAGTATTTAAATAAAGACGCCCTCGACAACTCAGCACCTTTAGCTATATCTGACTTACTAAAATCCATACCCTTATTCTCGAGTAAAAAATCAATTATCTTAAAGAAGGGTACATCCCCAGTTAACTTAAGCAATAATGAGCTTTCCTCGTTCATCTTCATCAATAATATATTACTATGAATAATAACATATGGAAAAGTATATAAATGTTACCATTCATCGTCTATTTTGGTGGACAGTTAAATGTGGACAGATGACCTAATTAAGGGAAAAATATTACATAAACTAACTCGTCAAGGAAAATTTGAACATAGTCATACTGCAATAGAAAACCTAACAAAAGGATTTCCTCCAGACCTAAGAGGTAGAGCGAAAGATATGTCAAAAGAATTAATAAGGGAGGGAATTTTATACTTAAAAAAAACAAATTATGGAACCCAAATTTCTATTAATTTAGAAAAGAAAGAAAAGATAATGGGATATATTAATGAATTTTTAAAAATGGAATAATATTGGTAAGACTAAAAGTTTTTCTTATTCTAATTTTGAACCACTCCAAAGAGTCCATTCTTCACTTGGTGCATAGTCCCCTACAACGTAACTTGGATTCCCTGTTCTTCCAAAATAACTACCTTCAATATCTGTCCATGATCTTGAGGTTAAATCTATTCTATAAACAGGAGAATTTAAAACCCTCCAGGTTCCCAATAATGCTTGAATATCCTGTGCCCCAGGTTCTGTTATCATTAATCCTTTAAAACCTGATTCTTTCATATGCTCTACAAATTCTGGTATTGGTGCTTTTCCCATTCCCGGGGTTACATGCTCATCATAATAACCAAAATTATCAGCTAAATGAACATGCCCTATTATACCTTCATCGCTTAATTTTTTTATCTCACCCATCAAATAGTCCTTGAATCTTTTATCTGTTTCTTCCATAGATTCTCCTGGTTTTGCTTGGAAGAATTTTCTCCATGTATATGCATGTCCAATATCAAAGGTTGCCTTAACATGATCTGAAGCTATCTTATTTGCTTCTTCTGGATTAATTTTTCTTTCTTCAATTAATTTCTTAGTCATGGCTTCTCTTGTCTTTAGGATTATATCTTTTAAATCAGCTGGATGTGCTCCAAAACCTTGTTCAGGAAATAGATTTTCAGGTGCGATAAATAATGGTTTTTCTAATTTATAGGTTCTTTCTTTATCATAGGCATAAATTGCTGCTGTTGCTAATGTATCTGCTGTTTTTTCTAAAGCAAAATCTTTTATTGTTGTTATATTTTTAACATCTTTCTTAAGTTCTTCTTCATTTTTACCATATGAAATAGCCCCTTCCTCATAATACTTAACCTGATTTTTAAATTCATTAAGATGCCTGTTTATAAACTTCATTGGATTTTCCAGAAATTCACTATATTCTTTAGATCCTTTTGGCGGGGTAGCTCTAATTTCTTCTGCCCACTTTATTGCATTTATGTTTGCATATTCAGGATTCTCTTTTTGTTGCTTTTCAAGTGATTCTTTTATGCTATTTACAAAATCATATTGTTTTCTTGCATCTTCTGCTTGATTGACTAACCTTAAATGTTCATATCGTGTTTGTTCTAATTTCTTTTTATTGAAATCATAAACAAGAAGTTCTTCTGGCGTTAATTTTCTCTCTATTTTAAACTCTTTCTTAAACTCTTCATTTAATCTATCTTGATTTTCAACATAATATTGATAATCCCTTTGTGTATAACTATAACCACCATCCGGGTTTACTTTAGGTAGGCCTGTTTTTTCATCCCTTTCAACCTCAGGAATCTTAATATCTTTAGGCAACCCTATTATTTTCCCATCTTCTTTATTAACCAAATATATTGTTCTTTCTTTTTCCTCTCCTTTGTATGTTTCAAACCCCGGTCTTTCAGCTATAGGTACAGGAAATTCACCAGTATGCATTACAACAGGACCACCATTAGTGGTTTCTGCAGCAAAATCAATTGCTCTTTCTATTTCAATAAGATTATTTGCCCTGACCCCATCTGAAAATTTTCCACTTTGTGCGTCAAAACCAGCAAATCCTTGGGCAGCTACTGTTGCATGTGTTGTTAAAGTAACATCATTTACCTTAGCTAACTGTCTTATTGCTTCCCTTTGATCCTTTCCATACATTTCAGGAGTAGTAGAGCCTTGACCTAAACTACTTTTACCAGCACCAACAAAACCTAGTTCAATTGCAGAAACTCCTTGAAAGATTCTTGCTCTTAAACTTTCTAATTGCTCCTTAAATGGTGGTGTAGAAATTCCTAGCACCTTGGGATTTAATTTATATAACTCAGTAGATTCTTTATCCATTGCATTGAAATAATCTGAGTTTAATTTCATAGCATATATTAGTAGAAGGTAATTATTAAAGTTTGTTAATTAACTTAATTAAGGTTTAGCCAAAATGGCTTGTTTGCCGTGCTTAGCTATTCTTTTTGTTAAAATGAATTGTTTGTCTTTCATATACCTCTCCTATGTATAAACCATACCTTTAAAATATATATTGTAGTATATAAATCTTTCGCTTTGTTATCTTTTAAAAGTGGTAAAAATAGAAAGTTAATCTTAAAACCAAAATTTGTAATATAAATCTTTCTAAAAAATCAGAAAGATATTAAAATAAACCATAAATAAAAAGAAACTAAAATCAATAAGTTATCATCCCATTAACCTTCTTAAAGGCTTCATAAAGGATAAATGCATGTGCTTTAGCTATATTCTCAGCTACCATTTTCTCTTCTTCCTCATCAACCTCAACCTCTTGTTTTTCTGATTTTGGAATTAAACTACCTAATGTCTCTTTTAGTCCTGAAAATACACCGCCAAACATACTGCCTATTCCAGATAATATTTTTTCTTGTTCTTGGTTTTCCTGCTTTTCAATGTCTTCCTTAAATTTTTCTCCTGCTTCTTTCAAATACTTTTTAATTTCTTCATCCATTGCCTTCATAGCAACATTTAATGATTCTAAAAGTTCAACATCATCATCATCTTTCTTTTTCTTGTAACCATCTAATTCTTCTTTTGTAATTGTGTATCCTTCTATTGTAATTATAGTTCTACCAGAATGAACTGCACCTCTTTGACCCTCAGTTTGGTAAAGCATTTGTGGTATTGTTACATATTGAAAATTTATTTTTAAGCAGGGATATGTTTTCTTAAAGTCTTTTGTTACATAACCGAGTTTAGTCTCAATCAAATACTTCTTCTTTATAGCAACCAACTCAAGTTCAATTTGCGAGGTCTCAAATGCAGTAACTAAATCAGGCCCTGTAATCTCGGCCATCTGAAGTTTTTTAACATTTTTTAAATAAGGTTTAATCCATCGCATATAAAGCTGTATAGAATGATAGTGTTGCCTTAAGTATTTCAACATAAAATTCTTTCTTGTTGATAATTCTATTTCTGTTTTTTCCTTCCAAACATAATACTGGAATAATTTTCTCTCTAAAACCTCCCTTATTTTTCTATTAAATCCTTCTTGTTCCATGCTTTCCATTACCTTAGCCAGATCTTCTCTTTTCTTGACAGTAATCTTAAAGAATAAATCAGGTAAGGTAGTAAAGCCAACTTGCGTAGCTAACCCATAAACAGATGCTGGATTTTTAGAGCCCCCTTCAACTAGATCAATCCAAGCACCTTTCAACGCTATATCTGCACTTTCTCCAGGTTCCCCTTCTTTTTTACTCTCTGTATAATAAGTTAATTTTTCATCAAGTATTCTTAATTCCCTAACAATCTGGAATAAATCCTTAATCATCTTCCCTATTGTAGCTAAGAATTGAGAAACCCTATCTTGCTGGATTGCTTTTCTCTGCTCAACATTCCCAAAATAAGTACTTGTTTCTGTTGCTGTATAAACATCAGAGGTCTTGTCTACCTCATAATCTAATGCACTAGGATTTCTTAAGAAATTTAATATCCAGAAATAATAAGCCTCAACACCACCTTGGATATTTTCTACTTTTATTATTTGTTTTTTTAAAGGTTTTTCAAAATATTTTGGTTCTTCTTTTTTCTCTACTTCTTTATTAAAAAACCCAGAAACACCACCCTTAAATAAATCTGATATTGCCATTATTGACTTACAGGTTTTAAGTATATATAAATATTACCCGTTTATTCTTCTTTGGGGTTTAAAACCATATTTTTTAATAATGCCTTCAATCAATTTTTTATCCTCGGCTATTTGTTGTGCAATTATTTTAGATGCTTTTTTAGCTTCTTCTTTTTCTCTCTCGTTCTCAGAATAATTTCCGCTTATGAGATTCTTAATTACCACAGTATTAATAATATTGTCTAAATCATTGCTCCCATTTAATTTTCTTTCAAATGCTATCTGTTCAAGTGATTTTTCCTCTACTAATATTAATTCTCTATTTTTTACTGTTAATTCAGATGCTTTTTTACCTTCCTTAATAGCCAGCCTGCCCTTTCTTGTTAAATGATATATTTTTACATTTTCTGCTTTGCCATCACCATAAAAAATATTAGAATTTTTAGAATCATCTTCCATAAGTTCTTCAACAGTTTGGTATCCTAGCATTTTAATTTCCTAAATTATTTATTGTTTTGATGTTTTCAAACCGTTGGATCTATTTATAAACCTTTCTATTGTAACTATTTTAAAGTGGTGTTAAAAGTATTATAAATTTAAATTGTTAGTTTGGATTATGCAATCTAAGAAGGAATTAATTTCATATTGGGTTAAACATGAAATAATAAAGGACCAAAAAGTAATTGAGGCTTTTAAAAAAGTACCAAGAGAAGAATTTATTTCTAAACAATTTTTATCTCAAGCATATGGTGATTATCCTTTACCAATAGGCCTTGGACAAACAATTTCACAACCAACTACAGTAATGATTATGACCGAGGCATTAGAAGTAAAAGAAGGTCATAAGGTTCTTGAAATTGGCACAGGAAGTGGTTATCAGGCTGCAATATTATCGTATTTAATTGGGAAAAAAGGAATGGTTTATACAACAGAAATAATTGAAGAATTAGCAAGATTTGCAGAATCCAATCTTAAAAAATTAAACATTGAAAATGTAAAGGTTATTTATTCTGATGGAAGTTCAGGTTATAAAAAAGCAGCACCTTATGATAGGATTATTGTTACTGCTGGGGCCCCTAAAATTCCTGAAGAATTATTGAAACAACTTAAACCTAATGGAATAATGATTGTTCCTATTGGTGATTTACTTAGTCAAAGGATGTTAAAAATAATAAAAAAGAAGAAATTAGAAATTAAAGATCTGGGAAACTTTACGTTTGTTCCTTTGAAAGGCCAATATGGGCATCAATCAGATGGTGACTCAAAAAGTCCTATTAAATAATCTTTATTTATATACCCACTCTTAAATTTATTTAACGAGCTAACAAAAACCCCTAAGGTAACGACCTCTTCAAGATTCAAAAAACGTTCATTTTCATCAACTATCCTACCAAATATTTTCACTGATTTATTAGCAGCAACAGCACCTTCTTGATGAACGTTTTTACCACCAACAAGATCATAATCCCTACCATCAACAAGTAGATGTACAAATTTTCCATAATATTTTTCAAAGTCTTTCATTTTTTTACCTCCTAGTTATTTTGTAAAACACTAATACCGCATTTACAAGGCAATCTTTTTCTTGCAACGTCTAAAATATCTATAACGGTTTTAACATCTTTCTTATCAACATAAATGCTCATTATTGGTTGTTTTTCTTTAACCTGCGCAGCAATTCCAATAGGTTTACCAAAGGCTTGTGACATTCCGGGACTCATTCTATCTGCACCAGCCCCCGTTAACATTTTATGTTCCCTTAAAACATGATGTGGATAAACCCTTATTTTTAACCTATAATTAGCCCCCAAATTTCTATGTAGCCTTCTATTAGCTAACATTCTTGTTGATTCTATAGAATTATGTCTTATTTGAATATCTATTTTAGGAAAGATATCAATTCTAGATTCAAAATTTTTAGTTAAGTTACCAAAATCAAATTTAGTTATCTTAAGAGCTGGAATACCTTTGATATAAGATTTAGATTTATACTTACTATGTCTTGTATATGCTCTTTCAATTTCCCTATAGCAATGTGCTGGTCTTAGTCCCATTTTGATTTCCTTAAGCTTTTAACCCAAATTTACCTTCTTGTTCTAATTTATCTATAGTTAAACGTAAAAATTTAAGATAATCTATATTTGCTTGTTTAAGCTTTTGCCTTCTTTCTCCCTGAAGTTTAACGTGTGTAGTCTTTTCATATATGCCAATCAGATGTTGTTCTCTTTTTTCTGGATGATAATAAGCCTCGCCTGCAAAACATAACCCTTTTGAAAGAAGTATAGAATTAACATCAGCGCAATTTTTTTTGATATCGCCGCTGTTTCTTACCTTAGAAAAAGTTTGAAGCCGGTAATAACCTCTTGTATCATATGTAATAAACTCTTGTACCTTATCATCTTCTCTTATATAATTAAAAATACTAACTTTACCTACTATACCTGAGTCAAGAAAATCTAGACCTGTTTCAACACCATCCAGAACCTCCGAAACACCAAGAGAACTATAGTAAGTTTTCTCAGTATTTGGGCTTACTTCTATCTCTATTTTCTTGTTTTGAAAGTCAAATTCAAATATTTTAACAGGAAGCCCATTACGTTTAACAGGATCATTTGATTCAACATAGCTTCTTATAAGATATTCTCTGTACGATCTAATACTTTTAATTTCGCGAGATTCTGCAATCAATGGTGTACTAAGTAAAATACCAACTAAACCAACAGTACCGGCTTGTAATAAATTTCTTCTTGTTAAATTTTTCATTTTACTCAATTAACTCAATCTTTGTTCCTAGTGCTTGCCCCGGCATGCCTTTCTCAAATATAACCCTTAATGCTCCTGAATTACCATGTGAATTAGCTACCTTACCCTTAATTTCCCTATTAGCTGGACTTTTCCAAGAAACTATTTTACCTATTAATTTTTGAGCCTTTTCTCTAGACTCAATGCTCTTTACTTTAACAATCATATGGTTGTCACTTTTAGTTTTATGACTTCCTCTGAAATTAACTATTGTTCCTTCCATTTTAATCAAATGATTCAAGAAGATAATGTTTTATAAAGCTTTCGTGAACAAATTTAATAGTATCATCGCACAATAAATGTTATTAAATAGGCCATATAAACAAATGATATGGTGGCTGAAGAAGAACTGGAACTTTCTGAAAAAACAAAAAAGGAATTTGAAGAATCTAGAAAGGAATTTAAAAGGGGAAAATGGGTAAGTTTTGAAGACGTGAGAAGAAAGGCTGGACTAAAATAACTACTTAATTAATAAAACGGTAAAATCTCTACTTCTTCACCAACTATTTCCTTTAAATCTTCAAACAAACTATTTCTTATTGAAACTTGCTCTGGAATTTTAGCTTTTTCTAGTGCTTGTTCCATCTCTTGTAAAGAACTTTTTTCAACAGACCTTAAGCGTCCATCAATAATCTTTGCCTTATGAACTTCATCTCTCTTACTTAGGTCATTTATTAAGAATGCAACATCTTCGAATAAAAGTACCTCGCCTATTTTTTTACCATATTTGAATCTTACCCTTGCCCTTTCTAATTCTATTCTTTTATTCCTTTGTACAAAATCAATAATAGACTTAATAAAAATCCTGGCTTCCTTATTCACCTTCTCAATTTCATGCCTTGTTATTGACTTAGCCTCATAATCTTTTTTAGCCTTTATAACCATAGATAGAATCTTAAGGAATTTATCTGGTAACTTTCCTGCATCAACTAATTTTTTCTTAAACAATTCCTCTGCCTTGCTTAAATTAAATTCCTCATTATCGAATATTTCTAAAGCATCTTTTGTTACTGCCATGCAAGCATCATACATCCCCATAACACTTTCTTTTTCTGATTTCTTTTCTATTTCTGTGAATAACTGTCTAATTCTTTTAAGATAATCCTCAGTATCTTTAAGTAAATCATCAAATTCTTTTCCAGAAATTTCTTTGATCTTATTATGTTCAATATCCTTGTATGTTTTCCTTATTTTTTCTAATATATCAACATATTTTTTCTCTAATATCTTTTCTTTCTTGACAAATATCTCATCCATTAATCTTACAGTTTCTTTTGGTGTTGGTGGTGGAATCCCATATAACATCAAAGCAGCTTGAGCAGGATTTAATGCAGCATAATAAATATCTTCACCAACTAAACCAAGAAGCTTTTGTTTTATTCTATCAATTAATCTTTCTCCAACCTCCATATTCATATCAATAGCTTCTGGGCTTGGTTTAATTCTACCCATTTGAAGCAGCAACTTCCAAGGCATAAATACCCCGCGATCATAAAGAGGAACACCATCCCTCAAGAAAGTAAATATAACAGGATTTGCATCTTTTACAGAATCCCAGAAGTCTGTTAGAATATAAGTCTGAACATGGAATTGTGCTTTTACACCCGCATACCTGCCTGCATCAAACCCCATACTTTGGATAATTGCCCTTAATTTATCCTTTAACTCTACCCTAGACATTCTTTTTACATCAGTATCATCAACAACAACATAAACATCAATATCATTTGGATTTGAATCTCCCCTAAAAAGTGAGCCAGCTGCAACATAACTAATAATATATTTTTCAAATTTCTTTATTGCCATGGTTTTATGAATTTCAGCTGCCTTAAGTGCATGTAATAAACCCCTATCAAATATTATTGCACCCATTGCAATTAATTGTAATATTTCATACCTGCCATCAAAGCACATTTCTTTTAATTCTGACAATATCATTGTATTTGGTTTAAGCTTCTCATCAACTTTTTTTGCCATTTCTTCAATTATCGCTGTTAACTTTTCTCTTAATTCTTCTTTAGACATCTTTTTACTATCAGCATCATCAATAAGAATAAGCAGATTAATTTCTTTCTCTAGCTCTTTAATCTTTTCTTCATTTTCTTCACCGGGCTCTGGTTTTGGTGGTGGCAAAAGTTCTATACCTACAATATATTTATCAAATTTTTTTAGTAATTCGTCCTTAAAATTATCAAGTCTTTGCTTTATCTTTTCAAGCTTCTCTTTTATTTCTGGCGGTATTTGTGGCTGTTCTTTAGCTTCTAGAAAGGGAGAATCTTCTTTATTTTCAGGTTTTTCTTTAACTTTCTTAACCATTTATATCACTTAGAAATTTTATTTAAGTTGAGTATATAAATCTTTTTACTACTTAAAATTAGTAAGGTTTATATAGAGATTGAAATGGGGTTAGTTATCAAATTTTGAGGAAAATAATATGGGAATATCCTTAGTAATAGATGCGCTTCAAAGAAATGCATTACAACATGAGAGAGAAAGGAAAGAAAAAGATAAATATAAAATTCACTATAGGGTTGATGGGGTTGAATATAATTTTGGCACGGCTTTTGATGAACCAATTATTGTTTTGACATTAAAGGATTTCAGATTTGGTGAAGGGAATAATAGTATAATTTCAAATGACCCTTTATTCCTATATCTAAACAAATCAACATTTAATAAATTAGCAGATTATTTTTGGAATGGTACACCTGAAGATTGCGAAAGAATAAAAAATGATCTGGAAGGTAAAATTTTTACACTAGACTTAGGAATGAGGGAAGGATAAATGGCAGAAATTAAAGTAAGTAAAGAAGAACAAATTGGCTTTCATAAGGGAAGTCTTAATACACTAGCTAAAGAAAGGGAAGAATTAATTAAAATGATTACTGTTGTTGAGCAATTAATGCAGCTCCATATTCAATCATTAAAGGAACTTGGTATTGATCTAGAAGCTGAGGCTAAAAAGGTACTTGATGCTATGAAAAAGGCTGAAGGTGAGAAAGGTAAAAAATCAGGAGATGATTTAGTAGATAAACTATAAGGAACAAAATGCTTACACAAAGAAGTACTACATATTACGTTTATGAAGAACATTCAATCTTTGATTACATTTATGGTGAAATAAATATTTATGACCTTCCACTTGAAGAGCGTGTTACTCCGAGTTCTATGTATGCAGAATTAGCCTTGGGGATTATAAGACTTAAGGGCCAATATAATGAAATACCTTGTAAAATACAGTGGGATAAAATTCCTGAAAGTGAAAATTATAAGGGAAAAATTAATGGTTGGCTTCATGCAAATAAGTGCAAAATATTAATGCATATCCCTGAAGATGCTGCTGAACAAATACAACAAGGACAATTTCCAGAATTTAAATATTCTGAAGAGGTTGAACCATTCAAAGTTGTTGCTTTTGATATCGTTAGAAAAGTAATAGAACTTGAAGAACTTAGTAAAAAATAATGACCGGAGATGACTTAGCAGATAAGTTAAAGTAAAATGGAAGAAGGTACTGAAACAAAAATAAAAGCAATAGAAGAGAAAAAATATAATATAATAAAGAACTGGATTTTAGGAATTTCTGCTGCAGTTATAATGGGAAGTAGTTGGTATGGTTTTCGTTCACTAGATTATGCAGACCAAATGGAGTCTATGAACCCCTATGCTGATAGTTCTATTGAATCCTTAATGGGGAAAACAGCTTCAGATTATTTAAATGTAAAAAGACGGAGATTATGGAAAATAAAGGGGATGTTAGAGAGAACAGAATTTGACCTAGTGAGGGCTTATAAGATTATACCAAAAATATATTTTAAAGAGCTAGAAGAAACAGTAGAAGAAGAATTTAAATTTGCTAATGATGATTTCATAAAAGAAGAACAAAAATCAAAGAATGCAGCATTTTATGTAGATAAAGAAAACGAATGGAATAAAGTGGTAAGAAAAAATAGGAAAATAGGAACTGCGCTTTATTTTGTACCTTTAATTGTTCCACTTGTAGCGGGTGCTCTTTTAGCATTAAACAGGGCTAAAAAAGAAGATGAAGTTAAACCTTATCTAAAATAACAAGAAACCACTTCTTCTTAATCAATTGAAAAGTTTTATAAAAGTAAGATAAGCTTCTATTTTCTACTGCCGAGGTCGCATAACCTGGTATTGCGCAAATCTATAGGATAGAGTGAAAGCCTGGAATATGTGATAGAAAGCTTGTGCCCGTTAAGGGCGTGCAGGTTCAAATCCTGCCCTCGGCGTTTACTTATATAACTTCTAAGCAACATCAATACCTTAATTTATTATATAGACGATAAATCAGAAATGCATTTAAACCTTTTCCTTTAAGGTTTTTTGCATGAATGTAAGTAAAATAATACAAGATCTTGAAAAAATAGAAGGATTGTCAAATATAAAACTTTTAAAAAAAGAAGATAAACAGAACATTATAGGATTAGAAGATAAAAATAATATTGGTGTAATAGAATGCATTAAAAGAAATCATACATTGGTATTAACCCATGATGAAAGATTTAGAGAGCCTATTAGTAAAACTGTAATGAATAAAAACAAGAAAATAATTTTCCCTTCTATTGAGTTTCCAGAAGTTAGAGCAAAAAATGTAGTTTCCTCTTCACCTTCAGAAAAGGTACATAATTTATTAGTTAAGAAATATAATATTAAAATAATTAACAATGATGCAACATTATTGATAGGATTTGATTAAATGCCAGATATAATTGCCATAGTAAGAGATGTATTCTTTGCAGCTAAGATAAAGGAAACTGCAAATCAGCTTAATCTTTCAGTTTTATTTATTTACGATAATAAAGAACTTCAAGAGGTTAAAGACAAACCAAAATTAATAATATTTGACCTTAATTCAAATTTAATTGAAAACTTTAACTTAATTAAAGAATTTAATGTAAGAACTATTTGCTATCTTTCTCATACACAAATTGATCTTAGAGAAAAAGCACTAGAATATGGATTTAATGAGATAATGCCTAAATCTAAATTTTCCTTTGAATTACCAAATATCCTTAAGTCTTTACAGAATAACCAATAGTCTTGTAAAGTAATTTTGCAGCTAAAAAATCCGGTGCTACATTTCCAGGTATCGGAGCTAACTCAACTAAATCTATTCCAATAATATTTTTCTTTTTACCAACCTCTTTTATTAAATCTAATATCTGCTTAAAAGATAAACCTTCAGGCTCCGGTGTTCCAGTAGAGGGCATTATACTTAGATCTAAAGAATCAATATCAATTGTAATGTAAACATTTTCATTTAAAGAGTTTATTACTTCAATTACATTAAACTCATTTCCAAAGAAGGTTTTTACTTTATTTGTATTTTCTAAAAAATTAGCTTCTTCTTGACAAATGCTTCTTATTCCAACCTGTGTAACATTAGTTATTTCAGAACATCTTCGCATTACACAAGCATGACTAAATTTACTTCCTTCATATTCGTCTCTTAAATCACCATGTGCATCAAATTGCAAAATACTAAAATTTTTATATGTTTTTGATATTGCTTTTACTATGCCAAGTGTAATAGAATGCTCACCACCGATAATAACTGGAAATTTTTTTGCAGCTAAGATTCCTTCTATAGTATTTTGAATTCTTTCTAATGTTTCCTGAACACTATTAACTGAACATTCTAATTCATCTAATGTAAAAAAACCAATATTAGAAAAAACTTTTTTAGTTTCTATATCATAATGTTCTAGATGTCTTGAAGCATCAATAATTGCTTTGGGACCATCCCTAGTTCCTGATTTATAAGAAGTAGTTGCATCATATGGTATAGGAAGTATTACAACCTTAGCATTATCAAAGTTTTGATTTGAAATTCCAAGAAAATTAAATGGCGCTTTAGAATAAAATAATTTCATACTAACCCAAAAGATCTATTGTTATTTGCACCCCTTCTGGAATTGGAACCCTCATTACAAGCCTTAATGCCCTTTCGTCAACACCCAAATCAATTAACCTTTTATGTATCCTCATCTCAAAATTATCAAAACTTGCTTTTCCATCACCGCACACTGTTTTTCTTGTAGTTACTTTCATTATTTTTGTTGGTAAAGGAATAGGACCGCGTATTTCTACTTTAGTCTTATCGGCAATATCCTTAATCATACCACATATGTCATTTAATCTACTTATATTATTACTTGCTAATTTTATTCTTGCCTTTTGCATAGTCTAAAAGAAAATAAGGTATTTATAAGCTTTACTTAAACCCCAAATTTTTTGCTATCTCTGTTCCTTTCGGTTGCCCAAGAAACTTTTAGTTTAGTCAAAATCAAAAACCTCAGAACTCATTTGTAAACATCTTTTCTATGATCAAAACAATTTATAATAACCTTATCTTGCTCTATCCTATAAATTATTCTGAATGGTGGAACTCTTATGCTACGATGTCCCTTTAGATTATACTGCAATGGCTTCCCAGATTCTGGAAGTTGTTCTAACTTCTTGAGATGATTTATAATTTTTATTCTTGTGGATTTATCTTTAATTTTCTTAAAATCTTTCTTAAACTCTTCTGAGAATATTATTTGCATATTAACCCATCAACAAGTCATCTATTAACCCATCAACAAGTCATCTATTAACCCATCAACAAGTCATCTATTTCTTTATCACCCATATTAGTATCGGCTTTGACAAATTTACCTTCTTTTATTTGTTCCTCACTTCTTCTGATTTTTTCAATTAGTAACATATCTTCCCTCAGGGATTCTTTCTTAATTGGTTTTAGCATAATATTGCCGTCTTCATTAAACACTATAAACTTCGTTGACGGTTTTATACCTGCATCTTTCCTGATTTCTGACGGAATAACAACCTGCCCGTTCTCTGATATTTTAGTTATAGCGACTTCCATTTTTATTACTTACTACATATTTTAATATTAAAACATATTTTATATATAAACCTTTCGTATACTACTTAAATCCAAATTTTCTGTAGTAATCTGCATCTTCTGTTATATAATTATAAGTAATTTCATCTCCTATGGATATATCATATAATGCAATATCCATGTCCAGTTCCCTTTCGAGGCCATTCCCTTTAACATTGGGGTTTTCTGAATGATTAACAAATCTTGCATCATCAAAACATAGCATATATTTGCCAGTTCCAGGACTACGATAACAATAATTTAAAAACTGTTCTAATGCCTGTTGTGATAAACCTAAAGAATAAAGTTCTTTTTCTGAAAACTCCAAATCAAAACCTGTTTTAAATTTCCAAACTTCTTTTCCTTTGGGAACAAATTCTGCTGCAAATAATCCAATTCCATGAATCTTACTTGGACCAATTTTTGTTTTAACTAGAAGCATTTTATATTTGTAAGCTTTACTTTAAATCAACTACATATTTACCAACTGCACCACCAACAAACCTTCTTTTCAGCACCTTGCCTCTAGCTTTCAAAACATTTTCCGCCGGGGTATAATTACCCTCAACAAAATAAGGGAGGCCAGAATAATTAATAAAATCACCAATTGCTTGTTCAACTAAAGATTCTGAAGAGCCATCAAAGAATACAAGATATTTCCCATCACTATAAAGAACCATATTAAAATGCAATCCCCTATTTCTATAAGCAGTAGAAATTTTCTCGCTTGCTTCTTGTGCTTTTAATAATTTATTTATTACTGTGCCAAGATTTGATACTATCTCTCTGTTCGGACTTACATGAAGATAATCATAGACTAGAGTTGTTCTCATGGTTTTATACCTTCTTTACGTAATCAATACAAATACCAGCTGCAACAGTTGCACCTGCATCCCTTACTGCAAACCTCGCCATGTGTGGAATGTCTTTTACCTTTTCAATAACTAGTGGTTTTGATGGTTTTACAATTACCTTTGCAGCATCCCCTGTTTTAAGGAAATCTGGATTTTCTTGTACAACCTCACCAGTTGCTGGGTTTAATTTCTGTTTTATCTTTATAATCTGGCATGCTACCTGTGCTGTATGTATATGGAATACTGGTGTATATCCTACAGTTAATACAGTTGGATGATTTAATACAACTATTTGCGCTTCAAATTCTGTAACAACAGTTGGAGGATTACTCTCATGACCTAAGACATCTCCCCTTGCAATATCTTTCTTATTTACACCCCTAACGTTAAATCCAATATTATCCCCAGGTTCTGCTTGGGTTATTTGCTCATGATGCATTTCTATTGTTTTAACCTCACCCAATACACCTTTACCTTCCCTACCAGGTACTATAATTACTTTATCTCCTATCTTCATTATCCCTGTTTCTACCCTACCTACTGGAACAGTACCTATTCCTGTAATATTGTAGACATCTTGTATAGGTAATCTTAATGGAAGATTTGTTGGCTTCTCTGGTTCCTTAAACATATCTAATTGTTCTAAAATTGTTGGACCTTTATACCAACCCATGTTTTCAGATTTCTTAACAATATTATCGCCTTTTAACGCACTTATTGGTAAAAATGGAACTTGATCTGTCTTATAACCAACTGTCTTAAGTAGGTTTGTAATCTCTTCTTTAATCTTATTGAACTTAGCTTCATCATAATTAACAGTGTCCATCTTATTTACTAAAACACCGATTTGATTTATTCCAAATGTTCTACATAGCCATGCATGCTCCTTTGTTTGGGCCATTGCACCCTCTGTTGCAGCAACTACTAAGAAACCTGCATCTGCTTGAGACGCACCTGTAATCATATTCTTAATAAAATCCCTATGCCCCGGAGCATCTATAATTGTATATTCAAATTTTGATGTTATAAACTTCTGATGTGATAAATCAATTGTAACTCCTCTTTCTCTTTCTTCTTTTAATTGATCCATAACGAAAGCGAACTCAAAACCTACTTTACCTAACTCTTGAGCCTTTTCTCTAAGCTTTCTCATTGCTTGCTCATCAATTACACCAGAATCATACAATAATCTACCGACTGTAGTACTCTTTCCATGGTCTACATGACCTACAAATATTAAATTAATGTGTGGTTTTTGCTTTGCCATCTTAATAAACTCCTCCTCATAATAAGCTTAGAAAGCGACAACTTATTCATTTATAAAAGTTTCGAATTTATTCTGTTTCAGGAGTCTCTTCTAACTTTAGGCCTTTTCTTGTTCTAATCTGTATAATTACCTTTTGTTGTAATGATTCAGGTAATTTCTCAAATACTTGATCAGAGATAAAGTAATTACCCCTTCCTGTTGTAGCACTCCTTAAATCAGAGGCTAAACCAAAAATTTCTGCAACTGGTAATTTTGCCATAACAACAATTCTTTCTCCTTCTTGTTCCATACTTAAAAGCTGTCCTCTTTTATTTGAAATTAACTTTGATAGCTCTCCCATAAAATTGGCAGGGGCTTCTATCTGCATTACCTGCATAGGCTCAAATAATACTGCCTTACCGTCTAACATTGCCATTCTTATTGAATCCCTTACTGCCGGTAATACTTGAGCAGGACCACGATGGATAGCGTCTTCATGTAATTTACAGTCATTTAATATAACCTTTATCTTAACCCCAGGTTCTCTTGCTAGTACACCGGCTTCCATTACTTCTTCAAAGGCATCCATTACCATCTCAATTACTTCACCAACATGTACAATCCCTCTTGTACCATCAATAAGCAAATTTCCTTTATAAACCTCTTGTACATTTCTTGCATCCTTCATTGAAAACCCTAATCCTACAAATTTCTTAAATGTCTCCATGTCTTTCTTTCTTAACCTCATCTCTGGAATATCTCCTTTTTTAATTGCCTCATAAATATTGTCTTCTAATGGTTCAACTGTAAAGTAAAATTTATTATGCTTATTTGGACTTTTACCCTCAACCTCTCTAGATTTCTTTTGTATTGTTTCACGATAAACAACAATAGGATTACTTGTTATAACCTCTAAGTGTTTTTCTGTTTTAATCCTATTCTCTATGATCTCTAGATGTAATTCACCCATCCCTGAAATTAAATTCTCTCCTGTTTCCTCATTTATTTTTATTACAATACTGGGATCTTCTTTATTCACCTGTTTAAGAACCTCAACTAATCTTGGTAAATCAGCGGGATTTTTTGCATCAATGGATTTTGTAACAACAGGTTCGAAAATATGTTTTATTGCTTCAAATGGTTCCATTGGTCCTACAGAAACGGTTTCTCCTGCAAATGTATTCTTTAAACCAACTAACCCAACAATGTTTCCTGGATAAGCCTCATCTACCGGAACTCTTTGCGCTCCCTTGTATATAGAAACCTGCTGCAATCTTACTTCTTTTTTAGCACCATTCAAATATAAATCCTGGCCTTGTCTTACTATTCCTGAAAATAATCTTCCTGCTGCAACCTCGCCAGCATGTTTATCAATTACTATCTTGGTCACAACAAAAGCTACTGGACCATTTGGATCACAATTAATTAAAGCCTGTCCAAGCTCTGACTCGAGTTCACCATGCCATATTTTTGGAATTCTATAAACCTGGGCTTGTTTAGGATTAGGATGATGATTTATTGACATATTAAGAATTATTTTATGTAAAGGGGCTTTCTTAGCTAGTTCTTTATATGTATCATTATTATAAGCATCTATAACATCTTTAAAAGTAATATTTGTTTTCTTCATATATGGAACAGATAATGCCCACTTATGGAATGCAGAACCAAATGCAACGCTCCCATCAGCTACATTAACCATCCATTTATCACTATATTCTGTAGGTGCTATACTTCTAATGAAATTATTTACATTAGTAATAATCTTAAGAAATCTTTCCTGCATCTGTTCTGGTGTTAATTTAACCTCTTTGATTAATCTATCAACTTTATTTATGAAAAGTATAGGTTTAACTAATTCTTTTAATGCCTGTCTTAATACTGTTTCAGTCTGCGGCATTATTCCTTCAACTGCACATACAAGAACAATAGCGCCATCTATTGCTCGCATAGCCCTTGTAACATCACCACCAAAATCAATATGTCCTGGTGTGTCTATTAAATTAATTAAATGTTCTTCACCTTCAAATTCATGCACCATAGAAACATTAGCAGCATCAATTGTAATTCCTCTTGCAATCTCATCTTCATGAAAATCTAGAACTAACTGCTTCCCTGCTAATTCTTCTGAGATCATTCCTGCTCCAGCTAGAAGATTATCTGAAAACGTTGTATTATGTATAAACATCCCTTCTGCTACAAAATTATGATTATCTGGAACTGTAAAATCATAAACAAATTCTTCATTAATAGTATCTAAAGACTTAACCTCTATGAATGCAATATCCTGATTAAGAACTTTGTTTAGTTTTTCTAGGGAGATATTTCTTTGTTTACAAAATCTGACTATTTTATCAGAACTCAAACTAAAGTTTCTTGTTAAACCATTATTTTCAACAGCTACTAAGTCCGAGACTTGACTGCCAACGATTCTCTCGGCTTTTAGTTGTGCTTTTAAGGATTTCTCTTCTAGACCAAATCCAATTTCCTTTACAAAATTAACTAAAGACAAACCACTTAAACTAATAGTATTATCTATTTCGATAATAGGAATACAACCAAATTTCAATAAAAATAAACTAAGATCTTTAATCATTTGATTGCTTGCTGAAGTTATTGTTATTGCACTTCTGCTCTTTTCAACTGAACCATCTGTATCAAAATAACCTCTCAAGAACATTGAAGAATATTCTTTTGGTGATTTCATTAAAAAATCTGATACTCTAATGTTATGACTCTTCTTACCACCAATTGGATAATCAAATAATGAATTTAATAACTCTATCAAGGTCAAATTAGCAACTATTTCTGGTGTTCTATAACTATAATTTCTAAAAGTAACTTCAATACCAATTTCTTTACATAAATCAACAAACTTTTTTCCTAATTCTGGTTTTCCCACAACAAACTTTTTATTAGATCCATCACCAAATAATAATCCAGTTAAATAATAGAAGTTTTTAAGATTTTGAGGTAGTTTTATTGAATTCGAATTCTTACCTCTTTGAGCACCATTCCTAAAGACCACGCTATTGATGTTATCATAAACTTCTTCTAATCCTATATTGAATAATTGTGATATTTCAAGTAAATCCTTTAAAAGATACCTGTTTTTCCAAGCGCCGTGATAGAGTGATTTATGTTTTAACCCTGTATTTATTTGGCTGCAAACCTCTTTAATGCCTAGGTTTAAGATACCATCTTTTATTTTTTTACCAAACTCTTTCTTTAGAATAGCATAAAATCTTTTATCTTTTAATTTCAATAAAATCTCTTGTTTTATATTTAAATCACTTCCTGTATTCAGATTCCTAGAACATACAACTCTATCACCTAATTTAATTTCACTAGCTTCTTTCTCCATAAAGTCTAGGTTATTATAAACAATAAATTTATGTTCTGGAGTTGTCGCTACTGTAAACCCATTTCTTAATTTAACTCTTATTAAAGTGCCACCATTCAACTTCCATGCTAGAGAAATTGGCCTAATTTCTGTTTTCCCAGTTCCTTTATTTAATGAAAATACATTTAAACCTAACTTGCTGGTGTCATAAATAACGTGATCATTAGTTTCTTCAAATTTAATTCCTTTTTTCTCTGCAAGATCAAATAGGTTCTGTGCATTGACGATTGTTCCATCACTTAATACAATTCTAGAATCTTTACTAATGCACTTCCCATGATCAATATGCGCACACGTACAGATATTTCTAATCTTCTCTGGATGCTTCATTAATCTTGCTACTTTTTCAGCTAAACTATCTACCATTTATATTATACTCCATTCCTTAAATCTTGATTTTAAAATTCGTTAGTTATTTAAACCTTTTCCCCTAGAAATTTCTATTAAATTATTGGGAGCAATAAATATGAGATTAGAAAATTTTGAAAATTGTAAAAAGAAAGATTATCAAGTAATGTTCGGTGGCCATCATTCCGGTTATACTACTTGTGAAAGTAATTTAACATTACTAGAGGCTTTTATGAAGGGGCGTTATTGGGAAAAGACAAAAGAAAATGTTGGGGGTAGTGCGTTAATACAACGAAGTTATTAATGGAGATAAAATCAGCCTAGATCAAGCAGAAGAAATACTTAGAGGAGATATTGAAAACTTCGGACTGTATGAAGTTGCTTCTATTTTAACAGAAAAATATAGGGATATTTCATATAAACTGGGAAAAATAGATGATTCTTTAAACGAGTTTTAATTCATTTTTAAATAAATATCTAAGGAATTAGGTGCTTATATTCCTATTCAGTTTAAAATTATTACACATAGAAACTTTTAAATAAAAACTTCTTCTTGAATTTTCTATGCTTAGTGATAAAGAGGTTAAAAAAGAATTCAGAAAAAAAGCCTGGAAAAATCCCGAACAATATTATGCTGTTTCTGTTTTAAAGGAAAATGGATTTAAAAGAAGTATTTGCAAAAAATGTGGTAAACCATTTTGGAGTGTAACAAATTCTCAATTCTGTGGAGATCCTGCCTGTTCTGGAGGTTTCAGATTTATTGATTCAACACCTGTAAAGAAACCTATGGATTATATTAAAACATGGGAAACATTCTCTAGCTTATTTAAAAAATTAGGTTATACACCAATTAAAAGATATCCTGTTGTTGCTAGATGGCGAGATGATACTGACTTTGTCCAGGCAAGTATTTATGATTTCCAACCTTTTGTTGTTTCAGGTGAAGTTAAACCCCCAGCAAATCCTTTAGTTGTTCCTCAATTTTGTTTAAGATTTAATGACATAGATAATGTCGGGATTACAGGGGCACATTATACGGGTTTTGTAATGATTGGACAGCATGCATTTATGCAAAAACAAGATTGGGATCAAGCAAAATATTTTAATGATATCTATACCTGGTTGAAAAAAGGCCTAGGTTTACCAGATGAAGAAATTACCTTTCATGAAGATGCATGGGCTGGTGGTGGAAACTTTGGGCCATGCATGGAATATTTTAGCAGGGGTCTAGAATTGGGAAATCAGGTTTACATGTTATATGAACAAACACCACAAGGACCTAAAGAATTGAAGATAAAGGTTCTTGATATGGGTATGGGTCATGAAAGAAATACCTGGTTTTCCCAAGGTAAAGCAACAAGTTATGATGCTGTATTTCCAACTGTAATGAAAAAGCTCTATAAGGAAACTGGAATAGAACCTGACAATACAGTTATAAAAAAATTCTTGCCTTATTCCTCATATCTTAACATTGATGAGGTAGAAAATGTTGATAAGGTATGGAAAGAAATCGCAGATAAGTTAAAGATTAAAACAGAAGAACTAAAGAAAAAAATATTACCATTATCTGCTCTTTATTCTGTTGCTGAACACTCAAGGGCATTATTGGTTGCTTTATCAGATGGTGCACTTCCAAGCAATATTGGAGGTTATTATAATCTAAGGGTAATTTTAAGGCGTGCTTTATCTTTTATTGATAAATATAAATGGGATATATCTTTAAATGAAATTTGTAAAGAACATGCTAAATACCTTAAGCCTTTATTTCCTGAATTAAGTGAAAATCTAAATGAGGTAAATGAAATATTAGATGTTGAAAAAATAAAATATGAAAATACAAAACAAAAATCTTCTCAAATAGTTAGCCAAATAATTAAAAGACCCATAAAAGAAGAGGATTTAGTTAATTTATATGATAGCTATGGTATTTCTCCTGAGGTAATTAAGGAAGAAGCTATCAAATTAGGTAAAAATATAAATATTCCTGATAATTTCTATGTTAAGGTTGCTGAGAGACATAAAAAAGAAATTGCAAAAGAAATTAAGAAGGATGAACTACCTAAAGAAACAATAGAAAAATTACAAGCTACGAAAGCACTTTACTATGATGATTATTCTAAGGTTAATTTTAAAGCAAAGATTGTCAAGATAATTGATAATAAAATAATATTAGATAAAACCTATTTCTATCCTACTTCTGGTGGTCAAGAATATGATACAGGTTATATACAAAATGATAGGGTAGTAAATGTTTTTAAGCAAGGTAATATTATAGTTCATGTTCTGCAAGAAAAGCATCTATTTCCAGAAGGTGAAGAAGTAGAATGTAGAATTGATTGGGATAGAAGATTACAATTAGCACAACATCATACTGCAACACACATCTTGAATGCAGCTGCAAGAAGAATTCTTGGTAAGCATATTAACCAGGCTGGAGCAAAGAAAGACGTTGATAAGGCACATATTGATATTACTCATTTTAGAAGCTTAACACCAGAAGAAATAGAAAAAATAGAGAAAGAAGCAAATAAGATACTTAGTGAAAAGATTCCATTAACAACAAGATTTTTTTCAAGGGATGAAGCTGAAAAGTCTTTTGGAACTAATATTTATCAAGGCGGCATAGTCCCTGGTAAAGATATAAGGATTGTTGAAATTCCGGAAGTAGATGTTGAGGCCTGTGGAGGAACTCATTTAAAGAACACATTTGAAGCCGGTTTTATAAAAATATTAAAAGCCACTAAAATTTCAGATTCAATTGTTAGGCTAGAATTTAAAGCTGGAAAGGCTGCTGCTGATGAAGTTAGCAAAGAATCTTTTATATTAGAAAAGATTGCAAAACTACTTGATGTAAATAAAAATGAAGTCCCTGGAAGAGCAGAAGAATTATTTGAATTATGGAAAGATGTTGTTAAGAAAGATAAGAACATTAAAGTAGAACTAAAATCAACAAAAGAAGAAAATCTTAAGGATAAAGAATTACTTGAAAAAACAGCTGAAATTCTCAAAACGCAACCAGAACATTTAGAGAAAACCATTTCAAGATTTTTAAAAGAATTGAAAGAAAAGGATAAATAACGCGTGCCAAAATACATTCCTTTCTCTCTAAAAAATTTCTTAATTCTTCTATTTATATTCTTATTTATAGTTTTTATTATCTCTTTGTATAGATTTACTCCCAACATATCTGGTGATTGCACCTTCAATTCTTTAAAGAATTATTCTGAATTAAGAGTAATTAATAATGGTGAGACAGACGAGGAAATAGATTTTTCAGTTTCTAGAATTCTTGGACAAGATATTGGAGAATGCTACATCAATAAAGAAAGTACTTATAATCTTTGCATGAAAGAACAAAAAATGCTTCATAGTTATAGTATAAAATGTCAGAAACTACCATCTAGTAGAGTAATAGCGGTAAGGTGCAAAAGTATAAATGACCCGAGCAAAGAAATAGCTATTAAATATAACTCAAAGTTTCGTTTATACCACTTTAATTGTGTATATAACAAAACCAGTAACGGTTTTACCTATAGAAAAATAAATGACGAACTAAAACATAAAAATATACTCTATCCTTTAATTCAGAATATTAAACTTTGGTGATGAATTAAATTCTTTGCTGTAAGTAAAACAAATAAATAACCCCAATCATTGGGACTAGATATATCCCAGAACCAATTGAAACCTCTGAACTCCCAAAAATAGTAGTAATGCCATACTGGCTATTAATAATGTTAATGGCATATAAACCTACAAATAAATAGGCGATTGTTAGGTATGATGCATATCTTGAATATCTATTATAAATTAGACCAAAGCCATTTAAAATATACAAGATAAAACTTACCAAAAATAAAACTACCATAATATAGAATGGGATAATAAATTTCTGTTTTGTATCGATTGAACCTGTAAATATACCACTTAAAAATTCTATTATTAGATTAAACATAACTGGGCCTTTAGCACTAAAAGATGCTCCAAGGATATCTGCAGAAGATGAGATTAAAGGAAGCAGAAAGGCAGAAACTCCTAAAAGTACTGCCATGAAAAAAGCATACTTATTTGTACGTAACCGCATTTATCTTATAAAAAATATTTAATATATAAATCTATTCAATAACAATAGCAACCTTTCCTGGAACTGCCTGTTTAGCCTTATCCAAACCAGAAGAGTCAGCTTCTAAAACTTCAACCTTACATTCAAGTTCTTTTTCCAGGAATTTAACCTCTTCAAATAAATATTCAAGTTCTTTTTTCTGACCTAGAATTGTTTTAGGTAATTTATTTGGGTTTTTTAAATAATAAGAAACAAGTTTAGCTATCTCGCTTTCATGACTCTTAACCATTACTTTAGTCATTATTGCCTTCATATCTTTAGATTTAATTAATTCAGCTTTTAAAATATTAAAGAAACCATATTTCCATTTAGAAGCAACAAATAAATTAATCTTCTGAGGCCTTTTATTTACAAGATTTTTAACATTTTTAACATCATCAATTGTATCTATTAAAAACCCTTCTAAGGCTTCTGCTTCTTCATTTATTTTCTTCTCATCATACTCTGGAAAAGAATCAACTGAAACAAATGACTTATTTCCTATTAAATGCCAGCACTCTTCTGCAGCATGGGGAGCTACTGGAGAAAGCATCTTTATAGCTGACTCAAGTGCATACAAATAACCCTCTCCTAAATCCTCAGATCTTCTAATATACCACTTAATATCATTCATTATATTATAGAAACCATATTGTAAAGCTGATCTAACTTTTGTTAACTCATAATTTAATTCTGCATTTTTAATATTTTTCTGTGTCCTTGAAATAATCCAGACATCAAGATGATTTAATCTACCCGGAATTATTTTTTTAGAGGATAAATAAATTAATTTTAACAACCACTCTTTTATTGCTATAGCATTTGCTTTTTTCCAATCGGGTTGTGCCATTCCCTCTGCAGCATACATAAGATTCATCCTTATTACATCCGCACTATAATCCTTGATTGCATTTGCTACAGTAATAAAATTACCTTTAGATTTTGACATTTTTTCACCCTCAACAACCATCATACCATTTACACCGATTCCTTTTGGCCATAGATTTTCTGGAAACAGGGCTGTATGGTGAAATATAAAAAAGGTTAAATGATTGTTAATTAATTCATCTGCAGAATTCCTAAAGTCTAATGGATACCAATAAAGAAACTCATCTCTCATAGAATCAAGAAGCTCTTTATTAACATATTTTTCAGCTTCTTTTTTATTTTCTCCTAAAAATATATAATCAAAAACTTCTTTGTTAAGGTTTTCTGAATCAATATGATTGTAGATATAATATGCTATTGTATAAAAAGCCATATAAATAGTTGAGTCAGATAATGTTTCAACTATCCATTCGCTATCCCAAGGCAATTTTGTACCTAAACCTGAACGCCTAGCACATGCCTTATCTTGCAGCCATTCTATTGTATGTTCAAATGCTTTTCTAGATTCTTCTGGATATAATTCCATATTGGCCAAACATTCTCTGACTAATTCTTTCCATTTTTCATCAGAGTACTTTAAGAACCATTGATCCTTTAATATCTTAACAATACATTTTGTATTACACCTGCAAATAACTAAGTCTTCTGTTTCATACATTGAATCTGCAATACCTTGTTCTTTTAGATCTTTAATTATAACCTCTTTACATTCAGAAACCCTTAAACCATTATATTTACCACAATTTTCATTTAAAATTCCAGTATGAAATTCCTTTTTATAAACTTCTTTTGTTGCCCCTTCTAACCTTGAATCTTTTTGATTTTCAATCTTTAATTTATTACAAACTTCTACTGCGGGGTATTTTCCATAACCTTCTACCTTAATTAATGATACTGGTTTAATTTCATTAATTTCTAAAATTCCTTGTTCTTCTAGGTCTCTTAAAGCAATATAATCATATGGTGCATGCGCTGGAACAGACATAACTATACCAGTAGAATTATCAGGATCAACAAAATCAGCTGGTAAAATCTTAATCTCCTTCTTATTTACTGGATTAATGCATACTTTATTAATTAATTCTCTACCTTCAAATTCTTCTAAAACCTTAATGTCTTTTAATTGCTCTGAAAGTTTAGCTGCTGCTTCTTTTGAAACTATCCATTTTTCATTATTTACCTTTGCTTTAACTAAATCAGAGTTAGGCTTAACCCATATATTTGTAACACCAAATATTGTTTCTGGTCTTAATGTAGCTGCAACTAAGAAAGAATCGCCAAACTTAAATTTTAATATTGTAAATTCTATAGGTGAAACCCCTTCTCCTTCTAATCTATCATGATCTCCAGTAGGACTTTGATCTTTTGGACACCATATTACAGGATGTGTTCCTTTAATTACATAATTTAGATTTTTTAACCTATTATATTGCCATGAAATAAATCTAGTATATTCATCATCTATTGTGGTAAAGCTTCTTGTCCAGTCTATTGAAAGCCCTAAAGATTTTGCATTCTCTTTAATTAAATTTTTATAGAATTTAACAATATGGTATGGATCCTCAAACTTTTTAATATCTTCATTACTAACGCCAGATTCTTTAAGAACGTTAATTTGTTTTTCATCACATGCTTTAATCCTTTTAGCCATCCCAACTATAGGTTCTCCTGTTGCATGAAATCCAAATGGGAATAAAACATTGTAACCTTTAAGCCTTTTATACCTTGAAAATACATCAACCCTAGTAGAGGTAAATGCATGTCCTAGATGTAAAGGACCATTTAAATATGGATAGGGAAAGGTTGCAAAGAATTTTTTCTTATTTTTATTAAGTTTCCCAACGAATAAATTAGATCTTTCCCATTCATGCTGCCATTTTTTCTCTATATCTTGTAACTCCACCATCAAATAGAATCGATAAAGATAATTAATAAATCTTTCTTAGGCCTTCAATAAAGTTTAAAAAAAGGAACAAACTAAGTAAATTGTCATTGGGCCTGTAGCTCAGCTTGGATAGAGCGGTAAAGTTAAGAAATTCCGTAAGCCTTCTAAGCTAAAGGTCGAGGGTTCAAATCCCTTCAGGCCCGTTAAAACTTAAAAGAGGAAAATATGTACGAATACTTAACTGAAGATTTGATTCTTGGTATTTTGTGGTTATTTTGTTTTTTATTAAGAAAAGACCTTAGAAAACCAATGATCTGGAGTGGGGCTGCATATGCTGCTTTAATGACTATAATTTTTATTATAATAAAGGTTACATCGCTATTTTTTATTATTGAAAGCTATAGAACCGTTAATCCTGGTTATTGGAGTCCAAATACCATCTTTGACCTCAATAGAATAACTGGAGGACATTCAATAGAAGATGCTTTATTCATGTTTTTTACAGGTGGTATAGTGGCTTTTATTTATGAGTTCTTTTTTCATAAGAAGATAAAATTAAAAATAAACTACAAACACCATGTAAAAGCCATTATTTTTAGCCTTATAGTTTTCATTATATTTGTTGCATTTTATAAAATAAATTTAATTTATCCATTAATATTATTTGGATTTGCTGGGGCTTTATTTATATGGTTTAGTAGAAAAGACCTAATTAAACATTCCTTAATAGGTGGTATTGTATTTTTAGTGATCTATTTTATTTCTTTCAACTTGATTAATTTATTATATCCAAACTTTATTGAACAAACATATAATCTTAATAATATAAGTGGGATATTATTATTTAAGATTCCTTTAGAAGAACTTTTATTTGCCCTTAGCTTTGGGTTATTATGGTCACCATTCTATGAATATGAGCATGGGGAAAAAATTGCTAACCTCTAAAAATATCTAAAGAAAGTTTTATAAGAACAAAGTCAATGTGAAATCTTATGCACACGTGGCGAAGTGGCTAACGCAATCGGCTGCAATTAGAAGTAGATCCCGGTTATTCCCAGGTTCGAATCCTGGCGTGTGCTTTAAAAGACAATGTAATAGTAAGAAATGAAATCAGAAAAAGAAAAGAATAAAATTACAATTAGAACGATTAAAGATGTTATTAGACCTCATTTTGAACTCGCAGAATATTTATTTAAATGTGTTACTTATCCTATATACAATAAGTTCATTAGAAAAGATAGATATGGTTTAATGTACGCGACTAATAACTCCCCATTTCGTTTCGATGGCCCAAACGGTCCGACTGAAATTTTTATGGAATGGTATCACGGAGAATACAAAACTCTCGAAAAAGCTTTGGCAGAGTGTGAAAGATTCGAAAAAGAAACCATAAATACTAATGGAAGGGCTGTGCTCTATGATGTATTCAAAAAAGAAGTATACAAACCACATAGAAAATTATTTGAATCCTACGAGCCAGAGTATAAAACCAAATAATCCTTTAAATTAAGTTATCTTCACTCTTTCTTTTTACTATTATAAAAACAGCTATTAAAATTACAGTTATAACTAATATAGAAATCCAAACATACTTATAATTTGTTGGTTTAGCTTCTTCAAACTTAGGTTCTTCTTTCTTTTCAGCAGGCTTTTCTTCTTTAGGTTTAGGTTCTTCTACCTTAGGAGTTTCTGAAACTGTTTCTTTCTTTACTTCTTCTTTTTTTTCTAGTTTAGTCTCAACCTTGGGTAATTCTATAGAAGGCTTATCACCACAAGATCTAGATGTGGTAAGCTGCCTATTACCATAATTTGCATTGAAAATGTAACAATCATTAACAAAATAATATTCAGGCTCTTTACTATATTCTATATATAGATTTTTTACAGAACTACTTGGAAAATCAGCCTCTAAAAGATATTTATTACGACCAGTATTTTTAATAGTATAAACTTTGGGTAATTTCCCTCGTTTTAATAGATTACCTGTAGTATCCATATAAGCTCCATTAGCCTCAATCATATATTTTAACCCATTATTAACATCTATAAACTTAGAATTTTCTTCACTAGATTGTTTTTCTAGGTTTGCTGTAAAATAAGCATAAAACTTATTGTCTTTAGTATAACAATCGTCGATATTTAAGCCTAAAAACCTGCAATTAAACAACAACCCTGGACAATTTTTAATATTGAAACCATATGTTCTTTTAGTTTGGGATTGATTTTTATAATAATATTCCCTATAATCAAATTCAACCTTATAATTTCCAGACCGGTTAAATATTAAAAGATCACTCTGATAGAAGTAATTATTTTCTTGATAGCTACCACTATCTAACTGAATTTGATTTCTACTCCAATTTGCTGGTATATCTAATACTTCTCCTTTCGGTGTTGTAATTTTAATAAAATTTGATTCATTAAAGAAAAGATAAGCATTACCCTCATCCGGAGTTATCCTAAAATAGAAGCTACCATCATCTTTACAGGATGATTCTGCCAGAGATATGGCATAAACATAAGTAGGCAAAAAGATTACAACAAAAATAGATATTATTAGAAATTTATTTTTCATAGCCATTAAGATAAATAAGTTACTATTATTTAAATTTATCTTTGCTGGAGATAAATATTTTAACAACCTAATTCAAAGATTAAATAATGAATATAATCTTATTAGCATCTGCAATATTTCTTGGACTTCTTGCTGGTCTTATTATTGCAAATTTTACAAAAGAAGAGATTAGTGCAAATAGAAGATACTTTATTTTAACTAAATATCTTCTGCTTTTAGTATTAAGTTTGACAGTTATCTATTTTTATAAAGACCATAAATTTTGGTATATTTATTTCCTTTTAGGGATTATAATTGGTTATTTTCTAAGGATCTTATTTTTATATCTCGGAATAATTCTTGGTTCTACTATTAATTTAGACAATAATAAATTATTAATTGTAAGCTCTATAATCTTTCTGTTTGGGTTAATTTATAGTTGTAATTATGTTGGAAAAAGTAAAAGGTTTTTAATAATTTTAATAATAATAAATTATCTTCTGCTTTTAATATCAACTATAACTACAACTTATATTTATTCGATACAATTAATTTTAATAGTAAGCGGTGCTTTACTAGGAAATATTATTTATTCTTCATTTAAAATAGATTCTAAGGCCTTTAGGTAATTATCTACCCCATGTTCTTTTAATTTTCCTTTAGCTAATGTCTCTGAAAATCCATTATTACCATATATGAAATTCAATTCATCAAACATTTCTGCTTCTTTCAACTTTAATCCTTTTATACGATGCTCTTCATATCTAGCCCTAGCATACGGTATGTTAATATTATATTCTGTCATGTTCTAACCTCCTATTTTATTCCTAAAGATTTATTTGTCTTTTCAATAGATTCTTGTTTTGAAGCCATATTGAACATTGCTCTAACAGCATCAACAGTTTCTGGAACAACTATAGACTGTTGATCTACTAAAATTTGAAAAGAAACCCTTGTTCCTTCATTGCATTTATATAAATTTTCTCCGCTTAAGGAAATAAACCTAACTCCAGCATTTCCTGAAGTCGCTTCAATTATTGTACCTCCAAATTTTTCTATAGGATAAATACACTTTTCAGTAGAAATAAACTCTTCTGGCCATACTAGTGTTTCATAAATATCTCCAGTACCTTGACCCAATCTTGCAGAATCTTTAACGTAAAATTTAATTTTTCCATCATCTTTAAACATAAATTTATCACTTAAGGTAATTATTCTTGTAGATGTTCTAAAAAGTGATTTAAGTTCGTCTAAAGATACTTCCTTCTCTAAATCTATTGTCCATATATGCGAGTGGAATTCTTGTTTGTCCACTTTTTTTGCATCGGTCTTTATTTTTTCAGTTAAATTCTTGATAACGGTAACTATGTCCTTACTATGATGAGAATTACACTCTATTGTACTTTGAGATCCACGTGGTAGTTTACCTTCTTGGTGTGGGTCATTACCTCTTCTATCAAGCATCCCATATGCTTTAATTATACTGTAATTAACGTCCAAGACCCTTAAAACTCTACTTGCACCAGTTGTATTACAAGAAACAACCCGGATGTAATTTTTATTTATAGCATCTTCATAATTACAAAGGGAATTAAAGCTTACTTGTGCAATGTCTTCTTTTTCTCCCCCCTGAAATATTGCCTTTATATCGTTAGGTTTATAATATTTTTCAAGGTTTATTCTGCCAACACCATCATCTGTACAATCTATAACGACATCAAATGAATCTCTAATTTTCAAAAGATCCTCTAACTTTTTACTTTGAATACCTAATTGTTTAAATCCTTCTATATACTTATTATCTGAGGTATAAATCGGAATTCCTCTAGAATAAGGCAGTTGAACATTTTCCTTAGGAGATCTTGTAACAATAGCAAAAACCTCCATATCATCTTGTTTAGAAATAGCGTCTCTTACTCTTTGCCCTACAGTACCACAACCACCAAAAACAACTATTCTTTTTTTCATAATTGTTCTATCCAAAACCTGATATGATAGATTTATAAATATTATGGATAAAATAGTAACTAAAATGACCCTGATACTTATTAGTTTAGGATTGTATGATATAAAAGATATAAGTTTAAGAGCTATTGAAATTGCTAGAGAATGTGATGTTCTTTATCTTGAATCTTATACAAATTATTTTAAAGACGATGTTAATTCAATAAGTAAATATTTGGGAAAAGAAATAAGATTAGCTCAAAGAAAAGACTTTGAGGATAATTTAGATAAAATACTAAAAGAAGCTAAGAATAAAAAAATTGGTTTATTAATACCTGGTGATTGTTTAAGTGCAACAACGCATATTTCTATATTAAATGAAGCTAAAAAGAAGAATATTAAGGTAGAAATTATACATGGATCTTCTATATTTACAGCTATAGCAGAAACAGGTTTATCTCTTTATAACTTTGGTAAAATAACATCTATTCCTTTTAATAATTCTAATATTGAAACACCTTATAATGTTTTAGGAGAAAATAAAAAGCTTGGTTTACACACCTTATTTTTATTGGATTTAAAACCTGATGATGGTGAGTATATGAAGATAAATGAAGCAATAGATTATTTAATTAACCTAGAGAAAAAGAAGAAATTTAAAGTTATAAATAATAATACTTTATGTGTTGGTTGTGCTGCATTGGGCTCTGAAGATTCAAAAATAGTTTATGGAAAGATTTCTGATGTTAGAGAAATTAATATTAATAAAATACCACAGTGCTTAATAATCCCTGGAAAAATGCAATTTTTTGAAGAAGAATACTTAGAAAATTTTAAGTTAAATTAAAGAAGTTGTTTGTAATTTCTTTTCCTTGCCAGTATAGTTCTTCTAGCTTTCTTATATATAAATGGTGCTGTTTAAAAGCTGCTTCTTGCCATTTCTTTAACCTCTTTTCAGAGTAATTTTCGAATGGCCTACTTAACTGATTGAAAACACCAGAACGAAGATACAAGGAATATTCTAATATACCTTCAGATTCATCTGATAATATTATTTCCCAATAAGGCTTTATACAATAAGATGCATTTTCAGTTCTTAATCTTAATTTCTTATACTCATACTCAAAAGCTTTTATTGGATTAGAAAGAGTAATGTAAGATACTATCTTATCAAAATCAATAAAGAGGTGTTCATAAGGATGTATTTTTGTCTCTATATTTATTGATTTTCCAACTCCACTTACAACCGCTTCAAGAGTCATGGCTTAATTCTAAATCAAATCATTTAAAAGATTTATTGTTCTTTAGAATATAGTTCAAGAGTTTCACAAAGCTTAAAATATAATTATTATTGCTCAACAGAGAAAATTGAAGAATCAAAACATAAAAAATAAAATATTAGGAACTGTTTTAGGATTAATTTTAATTCCGAATACTGCATTTTCAGATTCTGATTTTAAACCTCCAAACTGTTATAATAAAAATATAGACCATAGTCTAAGAATAAGAGAAGATCATTTATCAAGAACCGTATTAGATTATTTTGTATGCATTAACCTTAAATATGTAAATAAAATTAAAGATGTTGAATTTTATATTAGTGATATTCCTGTATGGAGCATTTCTATAGATGAGCCTTACTCTGACTTTTACACTAATCCCATGAAGTTTAATAAAACTATAGTTTTAGAATCAATTAGAGATTTCAAAAAAGGTGATTATAAAACAAAAGCAATTCTTTATACAGAAAATGGAATAATTGAGGGTGAAGCGAAAACATTTGAATTGAGAAAAGGTATTAAATCAAAATATTATAGTATTATCGAGCTCTTACCTTATCTAAAGTATTATGAATAGTTAAATATTATTTACTTTAAACTAAATATAAAAAATACATAAATTTAAAATACATTATCCCCACCTGCCTATAAATTTATGAGGTATGATCAATGGACAAAGGAACTAATTATGAAGTAAAGGACATTAACTTAGCAGAACAAGGAAAGCTAAATATAGAATGGGCTGAGATGCAGATGGGTGCATTAATGGTGGTTAAAAAACGTTTTGAAAAAGAAAAGCCACTACAGGGAATAAGAATAGGAAGCTGTTTGCATATAACAAAAGAAACTGCTGTATTAATAAAAACATTAATTGGTGGTGGAGCTGATGTTGCTGCTTGTTCTTGCAATCCTTTAAGCACACAAGATGATGTTGCAGCTGCATTAGCTAAAGAAGGTATTAAAATTTATGCTTATAAGGGAGAATCAAAAGAAGATTATTATAAATTCATAAATAAGATAATAGAATTTAAACCTCAAATTACAATTGATGATGGTTGTGATTTAGTAAGTGAGATTCATAAGAATCATCAAAGTTTAATCTCTGATATTATTGGTGGTTGTGAAGAAACAACTACAGGGGTTATAAGATTAAAGGCTATGGAAAAGGATAATGCACTAAAATATCCTATAGTTGCTGTAAATGAATCTGCAACAAAACATCTAATGGATAATATTAAAGGAACCGGGCAATCAACAATTGATGGAATTTTAAGGGCAACAAACATATTATTTGCAGGAAAGAATTTTGTAATTTGTGGTTATGGTAATTGTGGAAAGGGTTTAGCAAAAAGAGCAGCTGGAATGGACGCTAATGTAATTGTAACTGAGGTAGATCCTTTTAGGGCATTGCAGGCCGTAATGGATGGTTTTAGGGTTATGCCTATTAAAAAAGCTGCAGAAATAGGGGATATATTCGTAACAGTAACTGGAAATAAAAATGTAATTGATATCGAACATATGAAATTAATGAAAGACGGTACAATATTGGCTAACTCGGGGCATTTTGATGCTGAGGTAAACATAAATGGTTTAAGCAAGATTGCTAAAAGCATTAGAAGAATAAGGCCTTTTATGGATGAATTTACTTTAGATGATGGAAAGAAATTATTCATTTTGGGTGAAGGGCGTTTAATAAATCTTGCTGCGGCAGAAGGGCATCCATCAACAATAATGGCAATGTCTTTTATAAACCAGGTTTTTGCCTGTGAATTCTTAGTACAAAATAAAGGAAAATTAAATCCAGGTGTTTATGTTCTACCTAAAGAGAAAGATGATGAAATTGCAAGACTACAGTTAAAGGCAATGGGAATAGAGCTAGATAATTTAACAGAAGAACAAAAAAAATATATAGAAAGCTGGGATGAAGGAACATAAAATTATCTTTCTTCAATATGTATCTTATTAACATTCTTAATTCTTTTAATTCTCTTAACAATATCAACTATATGATCTAGGTTTTCAGGAACAACCCCTATTTGCATCTCTACTAAATCATTACTAATTGCTTTTGCTTTAGCAGGATCTACATTAGTTCCTGTAGCTGCGATTGTATTAAGAACGTCTGCAAATAATCCTATCCTATCATTAGCTAAGATTTTAACAAGTATTGGTACTTTAGTATCCTCTTTCCAGCTTACAGTAATCTTTTTAAGTTTATTATTTTGAATATATTCACAATCTGTATTATGCACGGATAATTTATTTCCTTTTATAACACAACCAACTATATTATCACCTGGAATAGGATAGCAACATTTCGCAAATTTTACCTCATAATTTTTACTACTACTGATATTTATAAGTCCTAAACTAATTCCTTTTGTTTCAGGTCTTGTAGTTGTTGGAGAAATTGGTAACTTATGGAAAATTTTAAGGGTATGTCTTATTTTTGATTTAGCCTTTGTTGTTTTAACAATCTTTAACCAATCCCTTTTTGGAGCTAGCACATTTGATGTTAAAATTTTTATTATGTCGCCATTCTTTAGTTCGTATCTTAAAGGAACTATTCTTCCATTTACTATAGCACCAGTACATTTATCGCCTAAATCACTATGTACTGCATATGCATAATCTATTGGACATGAACCTTTTGGAAGTCTAATTACATCCCCTTTAGGACTAAAAACATAAATCTCATCCTCAAATAAATCAATCTTTAGAAATTCCATAAACTCTTTTGGGGTTTCGGCTGCATTTTGCATTTCAATCATTTCTCTAACCCAGCTTAATTTCTTATCAAATGTTTTATCACCATAAACGCCCTTATATTTCCAATGAGAAGCAATTCCCTCTTCAGCTAGTCTATCCATCTCTTGTGTTCTTATTTGAAATTCAACAGGTTGATTTAATGCCATTACTGCCGTATGTAAACTCTGATACATATTTTCTTTAGGCATTGCAATATAATCATTAAATTCACCCTGTATTGGTTTCCACAGAGAATGAACTATTCCAAGAATTTCATAACAATTTTTTACATTATCGGTCATAATCCTTAAACCTATTAAATCGTGTATTTCTTCAAATGTTCTATGCTTCGTTTGCATCTTTTTATAAATACTATAGAAATGTTTAGGTCTTCCTTTTATTATGGCCTTAATATCATGCTTTTCAAGTTCTTTTTCTAATATGGCTTTTAATTTTTTAATATCTAGTTCTCTTTCACTTCTTTTCTTGCCAAACTTTTCTTTAAACTTCTGATACATCTCTGGTTCTAAGTATTTAAATGATAAATCCTCGAGTTCCCATTTTATATTTGCGATACCCAAACGATAAGCTAGGGGCGCATAAATCTCTAAAGTATCTTTTGCAATTCTTTTTTGATCTTCTATTGGCAAGTATTTTAGTGTTCTCATATTATGAAGCTTATCTGCTAGTTTTATTAAAATAACACGAATATCTTTGGTAGAGGCCATTAACATTTTTCTTATACTCTCAGCATTAGTATCATCCCTACGATTATACTTTAAACTAGTAAGCTTTGTAACACCATCAACTAAAGCAGCAACTTCTTCGCCAAATTCCTTCTTTATTGTATCTAAAGAGGCAGCTGTATCTTCAACCACATCATGCAATAGAGCAGCAACTAGGGTAGAGTCGTCTATCTTAAGGTCTGCTAGAATAAATGCAACATTCAGTGGGTGTTGTATAAAAGGTTCGCCTGATGCTCTTTTTTCATCCTTATGAAACTCATAAGCAAAATCATATGCCTTTCTAATTAATTCAATATCGGATTTCCCATTATAGGATTTAATTTTATTAATAAGCTCTTTTAGTTGCATGCTAAAAATATATAATTAAAATTTAAAAAATTATCTAATTGATGCGTTGGTGCAACCCTCAAGAATAAGCAAAAAATAATGTTGCATTCTGTCAACATTATGTGCTATTAATTTGCTTATCAATTCAACTTTTTGTGTTGCATTAGTTCTATTTCTTAAAATAGAACCA
>Ga0209515_10001060_pt1 | contig 47571 bp, 57 predicted proteins | sample Subgroupgradi54m_FD_187454 | JGI IMG/M metagenome (GOLD analysis project Ga0209515, IMG submission 187454) | Subsurface groundwater microbial communities from S. Glens Falls, New York, USA - GMW60B uncontaminated upgradient, 5.4 m (SPAdes)... ... | reverse complement strand
GGGGGGGGGGTTAATGGTCATAACATTTTTGAAAAAATAATTAGCTTAGATAATCTGTTTTCAGCGTGGAAAGAGTTTAAGAAAGGAAAAACGGGCAAATTGGACATCCAGGAATTTGAGTTTAACCTGGAAGAAAATATTTTTCAACTATACAACGACCTGAAAAATGACAGATACAAACACGGAGCATATCTTGCTTTTTATGTCAGAGACCCCAAATTAAGACACATACATAAGGCCTCGGTTCGCGACAGGCTTTTCCACCACGCTGTTTTTAGGGTCTTGTACTCAATCTTTGATAAGAATTTTATTTACGATTCTTACTCATGCCGATTGGGAGGCGGGACCCACCTTGCAGTTAACCGGCTGGAAAAATTTGTTGCCAAGTTGAGCGGGAATAACCGCAGAACAATCTATGCTCTGAAATGCGATATCCGAAAGTTTTTCGATTCGGTTGACAAAGAAATACTACTCGGGATTATAAAAAGAAAAATTAAAGACAACAATTCCGTCAAGTTGATCTCTATAATTTTGGACAGTTTTTCTAAAGAACAGGGCAGGGGATTGCCATTAGGAAATGTGACTAGTCAATTATTTGCGAATATATATTTGAATGAATTAGATCAATATCTAAAACACCAACTAAAAACAAAATACTATTTAAGATATTGCGACGACTTTATAATTTTAGGAGACGATGAGGAAGATTTATCTAGGTTGGTTGGTAAGATAAGTGATTTTTTAAGGGAAAAACTGAAGCTATCTTTACATGATGATAAGATTATATTAAGAAAGCACAGGCAGGGGATAGATTTTCTCGGATATATTGTTTTACCGCACTACCGTGTCATAAGAACAAAAACCAGAAAAAGGATTATCAATAAAATTATTGCTAAGCGGGAAGAATCTGATAGCGATTTAATTTCTCAAGAATCATTTAGGCATTCTCTGAATTCGTATCTGGGAGTATTCAGCCATGGCAGCGGATATGAATTGGAAAAAGAAATAATATGGTTGAGCGGATTGGCAGAGATTGAAATTTAATGTAGTATAACTTTATGTTAAAAGAAAAAATTCAACAAGACGTAAAAGATGCTTTGAAATCCGGAGACAGCAAAAAACGGATGGTTTTAGGCATGGTTTTATCGTCCATAAAAAACAAAGAAATTGAAAAAAGAGACGAGCTTAGTGATGATGATGTGGTGGCAGTTATTTCATCTGAGATAAAGAAAAGAAAAGACGCCATGGAACAATTTGAAAAAGGGGGACGACCCGAGCTTGCTGAAGGAGAAAAAAAAGAAGCTGAAATGTTGATGGCTTATATGCCCGAACAAATGTCAGAAGACCAAGTCAGGGCAGAAATTAAAAAAGCTGTTGCCGAAACAGGAATTAAAGAGATAAAAGAAATGGGAAAATTGATTGGAGCAGTAATGGCTAAGGTCAAAGGCAAAGCAGACGGGCAAGTCGTCAGCCGGCTGGTGAAAGAAGAATTATCAAAGTAGCTGACACAACTTCTATGCATGCTGCGTAGCGCACTTTTCTGAAATCTATCCCGACGACAACGTGTCGGGGCTCCGACTGAAACGTCGGGGCTGATTTCATAAAAGCACGCTACCTCCGCCGGTTGCTTAGTTGATAGGTGGCAATTGACAAGAGAGGTTCAAATTAATTTAGCGTGTAACTCGATTAATTTTGCTAAAATTAATTTATTTTGTTATTCTACACACAGCACAAATAACTAACAAATTAAGGGGGAAACATGAATAGTCCTAGTCCTTATGATTTGAATGCTTCTGCCAGTATTATGAGAAAGCGCCAAAGAGAACGTGCGAATCGTTCTCGATCCAAGAGAGCCAACTCATTTAGGTCTCCTGATGGGCCTTCTCCGTATGATCTTTCTTCTCATGGCGGATTAGCTGGCCTTGCAGAAAAAGCAAGAGAAAACCCTCTTCGTTTTAGATAGAAATTATATCAGCACCTATGCGGTGCTTTTTTGTAACACGATTTCTTGATACTTTGAACTTCAATTGCCAATCGTCATTAGTTGCCAAAACAACCAGCGGAGGGAGACACTTTTTACAAAATTAGCCCCGACGCTTCGGTACGGGGTCCCGACACGTTGTCGTCGGGATAGATTTTTAAAAAGGCGTCTCCCTCCGTATGCATAGAGGTTGTAAGGTACTATTGAAACAAAGTGGTGGTCTTTGTTTTTTTATGATAAAATCATTGATATTTCTAAAGATAATGTTAGACCTTGTTTTCAAAAATTATACAACACAAAAATCTCCCGGAGAGAAGTTTTTTAGGGCGGTTTTGGACGTAGGAATTAAAGAGCTTGAGATGAAAGATAAAAATATTGAGTTAAGCGTGAATTTAGTGGGAGAAGCTAAGATTAAAGAGCTCAACAATAAGTATAGAAATAAAAAAGAGGTTACTGATGTATTGTCTTTTCCATTAGAAGAAGCGGGATTTAAAAAATATGGTATACTTCCATTAGGAGACATATTCATTTGTCTGCCTTTTGCGGTTAAAGAATCAGAAAGACAGAAGATTAGTTTGGAAAAAGAATTATCATGGCTGACGGTGCATGGATTTTTGCATTTGTTGGGCTATGACCACGAGAAATCCGTTAATGGTAAGAAAAAAATGTTTCAACTGGAGAATAAAATTTTAAGTAAGATATAAATGCGTCCATATTTGATATCAGGAATTGATATAGGAAACTCACAGGTTAAAGTAGTAATCGCAAAAGTAGACCGCGATACTTTAGGAGCCGAGATTTTGGGTGTGGGAAATGCTGTTTCAAACGGTTTAAGGCGGGGAATGGTGGTTGATATGGAAGAAACCATTGAGAATGTCCGGACGGCTGTTCAGAGAGCCGAGGCAATGGCCGGTGCCAACGTCAAGAGAGCTTACCTTGCAGTAAACGGACTTCATATCAAAACTCAAATATCCCGTGGCGTGATTGCCGTTTCCCGCGCTGATGGGGAAATATCCCAGAATGATATAGACAGGGTTTTACAGGCGGCATCTGTCGTGAGTTTGCCGGCTAATAGAGAAATAATCCACGTCATACCGCGCAATTATATTGTAGACGGAACCGAATATGTAAAGAATCCTTTGGGCATGAAAGGCGTCCGTCTTGAAGCGGAAGTATTTATCATTGACGGTCTTTCTCCGTACTTAAGAAATGTGGCCAAGTGCGTAAATGAAAACAATATTGAAGTGGCCGGATTAGTTTTTGCGCCTTTGGCCTCGTCGCTTGCAGTTCTGGATAAAAATCAGAAAGAATATGGAGTTCTGAATCTTGATTTTGGAGGAGGCACTTCAACCCTGACTGTTTTTGAGGAGGCTGATTTGCTTCACAGTGTTGTATTGCCGATAGGGTCAAAGCATATTACTTCCGACTTAGCCGTTGCCTTGAGAACCTCTCTGGATATCGCTGAAAGAGTAAAAATTGAACATGGATCAACTTCGGAAGGAGAAGACCTCCGCAAGAGAGGAAATATAGATTTGTCTGAACTGATGTCGGAGAAAGATTTTGTTCTGCCCAGAAAACAACTGATAAGAGTTGTGGATGCACGTGCCCAGGAATTGTTGGAAATGGTGACCAATGAACTGAAAAAGATTTCCAAAGGGATGCTTCCAGCCGGGGTGGTTTTATCGGGAGGGGGAGCAAACTTACCCGGTCTTGCGGCTATGGTCAAAGAAAGATTAAGGTTGCCCGTAAGAATTGCGAGTCCTTTGAATTTGGCAGGAGCGGCTGATAATCTGGGCGACCCTTCTTTTGCTGTTGCAGCAGGATTAATAACTTGGGGAGTAGATGAGGAGTTTGGCGGGACTAAAGGTTCAAAAGGCGGTCAATTTGCCAATACAGGCTCGTTTAAGAAGGTTTTGGATTGGTTAAAGAATTTCTCGCCATAATTTCTTAGCCGGGTTATTCACAGAGTTATCCACAACAAAACTTGAATCGCTTGCGTGGCTTTTTTATTTATGATAATACGCATATGACATTTCCGTTAAATTTAATTGATTAAACTATATGGGACAAATAGTTAAACCTCCATTTGAAACATTTGCAAGGATAAAGGTCGTCGGCGTCGGTGGTTCGGGTTGCAATGCTTTGGCAAGAATGATTGAAGCCAGAATTCATGGCGTAGAATTTATTGCCATTAATACTGACGCACAAGCTTTACACAACAGTGCCGCCACGACCAAGATACATATCGGTAAAAGTTTAACCCGCGGTCTTGGTGCCGGAATGAATCCTGAAGTAGGCAAACAAGCTGCCGAAGATACCAAAGAAGAGATAATGAATGCTTTAAAAGGTGCCGATATGGTTTTTATAACAGCAGGAATGGGAGGCGGAACCGGAACGGGAGCTTCTCCAGTGGTTGCGGATATTGCCAAAGATGTCGGAGCTCTCACGGTAGCTGTCGTGACTAAGCCTTTTAGTTTTGAAGGACCTCAAAGATCAAGAATAGCCGAAGATGGATGGAATGTTTTAAGGGAAAAAGTAGATGCTTTAATTACTATTCCCAACGACCGTCTTTTGTCGGTTATAGACAGAAAAACTCCTTTGCTGGAGTCATTTGGTATTGTAGATGATGTTTTGCGGCAGGGCGTTCAGGGCATTTCTGATTTGATAACTATTCCGGGAATAATCAATGTGGACTTTGCTGATGTTAAAACGATTATGGCTAATTCCGGCTCGGCTCTAATGGGTATAGGTAAATCAATTGGCGAAGACAGGGCTATAGAAGCCGCCAAGATGGCAATCAACTCTCCTTTGCTTGAGGTTTCGATAGACGGAGCCCGCGGAGTGTTGTTCAACGTATCCGGAGGAACAGACATGGCGATGGCCGAGATAAATGAGGCTGCGAGGATTATCACGGAGCATATAGATTCTGATGCGAGGGTAATTTTTGGAGCAGTGATAGATGATAAACTCAAGAAGGGAGAATTAAAAGTTACTGTTGTGGCCACAGGATTTAATAATGGCTATCCAAATGCCACCAAGCCAACCATGAATGGAAGACCTACAAACATGCAAAATATGTTTGATAATGTTTCCAGAAAACCCAATCCTCAAACAAATGGCACACCTGTAGTTAAAGAACTCGTAGATTCTTCGGTGAATGACGAAGAATTCGACATCCCGGCATTTATCAGACGGAAGATGAACAAATAAAGCCCCGCCGGAAGGCTCTTTTTGACCCGCCTCCGACAAAACCGCTCCTCCGTGAGCGGTTTTGTCTCGGCTATGTGAGCATTGCCTGTTCGTCGGCTGATCGGCTACGCCGAAAATTATATCAGCCGACTCAAGCAACGTCTCAAATGTCTCAAAGAGCCTTCCGGCTCTGCTTTTATTTTAACCTCGGCAAACACAGAAAGTTTTTAAAAAATCATTTGCCTTGACCTTGGGCAAACACGAGAAGTTTTATAAGTATTATTTTAAAAGGTCATTTTTAATACTTGTAATTTTGTGAAATCCTGGTAATATAACCAAGACTTTGGCAATGACGCCAAAGTCGAGTACGGTACGGAGACGGAAAGGGGAAGAAGATGATCCGACTCGAAACCGTAGAGGACTTTGAAAAAGTGGCAAAAGTCATGAGAAATCATAATGCCGAGTTAAGCGAATATTGCGTGATTGACTATGGCTACTGTAGTTTTTGTAAGGCCCTTCGCATGTATTACCCTAAGCAAGATCATATCCGTTGCAGTGGATGTGATAACGATTTTTACCTCGACCACATGGGCCTGTCTTATCTTTATATGATTTCCGCAGGATCGCCTGATTATCCAGAGCCGGCGCAGGTATTTGACTTTAAACTTGGCGACGATATTCCAAAACAGCATAGAACAAGCAAGGCGGAAATTTTTTCTGGAAAGCATCAGAGAGATTTATTCAACTTTATGCTTAATTCTCGTATCTTAACTCTTAAAAAAGAGCAGAGAGCCCTTTCCAGTAAGATTCGGCGGCTTGCCAAGTTAAGATAGTTGATTTTTGAGGCGATTTCCGCCTCTTTTTTAATTCTATATTTTTGTCAGCTCAAGTCCCATTGCTTTTATGTCACTTTGACGAGGCAAGGATATTTAAAAGTTGTAAAGCACAGGAACCCCAGCCATCTGAAGACATTTGAGACCCAGCTTTTGGCAGGGTTGAGGCAGTATAATTCTTCACTGCCGAACAAAAGCTGTGGCTCACATAGCCGAGGACTCTCGCAGGGAGTTCGGAGGCGGGTCTGAAGGTGGCTTGGTTCCGGAGCTTTTTATTACTTATCAACTGTTTTCTGGGCTTGAAATAAAGTAAATAAATTTCTATAGTGAAACATACATATGGACGAAAATTTATTTACAAACGACGGTTCTTCTGGTCAAGGCCTTAGATGGCCGCGGGTTTTTGGTTCGGGGCATCCATACGACGAAATTATTTGGGAAAACCGGACTGCTAAGATTACCAAAGGCGACGGGACGGTTGTTTTTGAACAAAAAGATGTTGAAGTTCCGAATTTTTGGAGCCAAACAGCGACAGATATTGTTTCTTCAAAATATTTCAGAGGCCAGATTGGCACTCCGGGCAGAGAATACAGCGTGAAAGATATGGTAGATAGAGTAGCAAAGACGATTGGTTACTGGGGACTCAAGGATAGTTATTTTGCATCGTCCGAAGATTGTGAAAATTTTATTTTGGACCTGACGTGGATATTGGTAAATCAGTATGCGGCTTTTAACAGCCCGGTTTGGTTTAATGTCGGTGTGCATGAAAGGCCGCAATGTTCTGCATGCTTTATATTGGCGGTTGAAGACAACATGCAGTCAATTCTTGACTGGTATCGCGATGAAGGATGGATATTCAAATACGGTTCCGGTGCTGGTACAAATCTTTCCAAACTCCGTTCCTCCAAAGAGCCATTATCTAAGGGCGGTTATTCTTCCGGTCCGGTTTCGTTTATGAAAGGCGCTGACGGCGTTGCCAACTCTATACGTTCCGGCGGTACGACCAGGCGGGCAGCTAAGATGGTTGTTTTAAACGCAGATCATCCGGATATAAAGAATTTTATTTATTGCAAAAAGATAATTGAAGATATGACTAAAGCTCTTATCAGGAGCGGAATAAAAGATTCCATTACGGCTGATATTTTTGATCCCTATACTCTTTTGCCATATCAGAATGCTAATAACTCGGTCAGGGTTAACGATGAATTTATGAGAGCAGTGCAGGCCGACGGGTACTGGAATTTAAAAGGTGTAACTACGGGCGAAACGGTGGAAACCTTGAAAGCAAGAGAACTTATGGATTGGATTGCCGATGCCGCCTGGCACAGCGCCGATCCGGGAATGCAATACGATACTACTATTAATGAGTGGCACACATGTCCCAATACCGGAAGAATTAATGCTTCCAATCCTTGTTCAGAATATATGCATTTGGATAATAGCGCCTGCAACTTGGCTTCTTTGAATCTCATTAAATTTTTGAAAATGGGTGGCAAATTTGACGTGGAATTATTCAGAAAAGCAGTTGATGTCATGATTACAGCCCAAGACATAATTGTAGACAACGCTTCATATCCGACAGAAAAGATAGGCGAGAACGCAAGGAATTACAGAGAGCTTGGCCTTGGCTATGCCAACCTCGGAGCGACTTTGATGGTTCTGGGGCTGCCATATGACTCGGAAAAAGGAAGAATTTTGGCCGGTCAAATCACTTCTTTAATGTGCGGGGAGGCATATAGAATGTCGGCTATGTTATCGGATATCAAGGGACCCTTTGCCGGATATGAATTAAATCGGGAACCGATGCTGGGAATTGTGGCGAAGCACTTGGGCGAATCGGAAAAGTTATTTGAAACTTCAGAGATGATAGGGGTTGAAGATGTGGACTTGCATTTGGCTTCCCGTCTTGTCTGGCATGATGCTTTGGATCTTGGAAGAAAATACGGCGTAAGAAATTCCCAGATGACGGTATTGGCACCGACCGGAACGATTGCTTTTTTGATGGACTGCGATACTACCGGGATTGAGCCGGAGCTTGCGCTTGTTAAATATAAGAAGCTTGTCGGAGGAGGAACTTTGAAATTGGTTAACAATCATATTCCTTTGGCTTTGAGAAGATTGGGATATTCCAACGAACAGATAGAAGATATCTCCAAATATCTGCTTGACAGAGAAACCATAGAGGGTGCTCCGCATTTGAAAGATGAACATGTGCCTGTTTTTGATTGCTCGTTCAAAGCCCAGAACGGCGTCAGGAGCATCCAATATATGGGCCATATAAAAATGATGTCCGCTGCCCAGCCGTTTATTTCCGGAGCAATATCAAAAACTGTAAACTTACCGTCAGATGCAACCGTAGAAGACATTAAAAATGTTTTCATGGAAGGGTGGCGTCTGGGATTAAAAGCGATTGCAGTCTATCGCGACGGTTCAAAATCCATTCAGCCGCTCAATGTTAAAAAAGATGAGAACAATGCTTTTGTTGAAAAAGTTAACGGCTATACAAGAATTAAATTGCCCGACGAAAGACCATCTATAACTCACAAATTTAATGTCGGCGGATTTGAAAGTTATCTCACAGTCGGATTTTATCCCGAAACAATGAAGCCCGGAGAAACATTTTTGATTGCCGCTAAAGAGGGGAGCACGATATCCGGCTTGTTTAACACAATAGCAACTTTAATATCTATATGTCTCCAATCTGGAGTTCCGTTAAAAACATTGGTAAGGAAATTTAAAGATGTGAGATTTGATCCGGCTGGTTTCACCACCAACCCTGATATTCCCACGGCAAAATCAGTAACAGATTATGTGTTCCGATATTTAGGCATGAAATATTTGAAGCCGGAAGATAAGGAAGAATTATTTGGACCGGAACATGCTGGCGAATCCGTTATTGAGGTTAAACCTCAATTAGTTGCTGAATCAAAGACCGACTCACTTTTGGCCGAATTGGTTTCAAAGCCTTTTGTCTCCGCTCCTGTCAGCGGAAATGGTAAGGCTCCAGGCCACATCTTAATTACTGATGCTCCCGCCTGCGTACAATGCGGAACACTGATGGTCCGCGCCGGCTCCTGCTACTCATGTCCTAACTGCTTTGCCACGACAGGGGTTTGCAACTAAACCAATACATCAAAGACGGCTTTTGAGGCTTTTTATTATTTCCTTGATGTTAAATTTTAATCATGGTATGTATGTCCGCAGAGTAAGCCCCCGTTCTTTACAAGGAGAAAACCTTTATGCTTGGACTTGGATCAATCCTTAGAATTGCTTCAGGTGTTGTACTTAGTCAGACCGTTTTTTACATCACACACTCAATCGTTCTTGCAATCGCTACCATGTTTATCACCACAGGAGGCCTCTTCTATCTAATGAACAGGCGAAGTAGAACCAAGTAACACCACAACACAAGCAAGACCCGATGAGGTCTTTTTTAATCTTTATAATATTGCTATCGTTTTGAAATGCATAAGTCGCAGGTATTGTTTTATCTTTTAATGGCTTTTCTTGGCGGGGTTTTTGTTGCGTCTTTTGTGCTGGTATCTCAAACATGGATTTTGGTTTTTTTGATTATTGCTATTAGTTTGATTGCGATTTCGGGGTACTCGCCCCGCACCAAGTCCGCCCCTTCTGGTGGCGGTCAGCGGAATTACTTGGTGCGGGGTCAGAAAACATATTCAAAAAAGGGATTACTCGCGGGGTTTTTGTTTCTGGTTTTTACTTTCGGCATCATTAGGTTTAATTCGTTTAACTTTGCCAATAGTATTTTAAATCAGTTTGCCGATGCTCAAGTTGGGAGAAATGGATTGGAGGTTACCTTGAACGGTTATATAGACGAGGAACCCGATGTAAATGGACTCAAATCACAATTTATTTTCAGGGTAAAAGAACTGGTTGTGCCGGAAAGAATTTTTGAAATAGACGAGAGAACATTGATAATGACAAATTCTTTTCCAAAACATCAATTTGGAGACAAACTTTCGGTTATTGGTTCACTTCAAACGCCTAAGAATTTTAGCAGTTTTGATTATATACAGTACCTTAAAAATAAGGATATCCGCACAATAATGTCTTTTCCTAAAATTAGTGAAAATCAGGAGTTGATCTTGGGATTAGATTCTCGGTTTAAAATAGTTTTGTATAGTAAATTGTTTAAAGTAAAAGATTTATTTGAAAATGTCGTTAACCATTCTTTGTCCGAGCCCTATGGCGCTTACATCAACGGCATTCTTCTTGGTAGCCGCCAAGATATTCCGCAATCAATAAAAGATGCCTTTAATAAAACCAGCACCACTCACATTTTAGCAATTTCCGGATACAATATCACCATAATTGCCGAAGCATTGTTGGCAGTGCTCGTTCTGGCGATGCGTCGTAGGCGTGCTTTTTGGATTTCGGTAATTGTGATTTTATTATTTACGATTTTGACGGGTGCTTCCGCTTCCGTGGTTCGGGCCGCGATAATGGGACTGTTACTTCTTTTTGCCAACGGCTATGGCCGGCTTTACGATGCCCGTAACGGACTGGCAGTGGCAGCCGGACTGATGGTGTTTTTAAATCCGTTTATTTTAGTTTTTGATATCGGGTTTCAATTGTCATTTCTTGCGGTTGCGGGGTTGATATATGTTTATCCGATACTTGAATATAAGTTAAAAAAATTACCGGAAATAGCCGGACCCTTCGACGGGCTCAGGGCAAGCTTGAAAGAAACATTACTAATGACAATCTCTGCACAGATACTGGTGTTTCCGCTTTTAATTTATTATTTCCATCAATTTTCGCTTGTTTCTCTGCCGGCTAATATTCTTGTCTTACCGCTTATGCCACTTACGATGCTCTTTGGATTTTTGACCGGTGTCGGCGGTATTATTTTTGTGCCATTGGGGCGAGCAATCGGTCTTTTTGCCTGGGGTCTGGGAGTTTACGAGCTGGGTGTTATAAAGTGGTTCGGTTCTTTGTCGTTTGCAGCGGTTAATATAACCATTCATTGGATGACGATGCTTGTCTTTTATGGATTTATTGTCTACGGTATTTGGAAAAACAAATGATTAAAATTCCTAAAAAGTTATTATGGTTCGGGATAATTTTTTTCGTTGTCGGTATGACGGCATATTATACCGGACAGGATTCGATAATGTCCTTCAAATCTCAACAAGCAACAGAGTTCCTCGGCTGGCTAAAGCACAGCCAGGAAACCACTCCGAGCATTGAAGAACCGTTTCAGCCGCCCGTCCGGACAAAAACGGTTAATTGTATTATCAAGGGCAGTTTGCCTGATTCTCAATGTACGCCCGGAGCGGTATTTCCTGATGTCACAAAAGAGCAAACTTGCGTTCAGGGATATACCAAAACTGTACGGTCTGTTTCGGTATCTTTAAAAAAGAAAGTTTACCAGGAATACGGTGTTTCATATCCGCCTCCATTCGGTTCATATGAAGCGGACCATTTTATTCCGCTGGCCTTAGGTGGTAACAACGATATTGCAAATCTATTTCCCGAAGCGGCTGAACCAAGGCCTGGTTTTCGAGAGAAAGATTTAGTGGAGAATTATTTGCATGAACAAGTTTGTTTGGGAAATATGAGTTTATCTTCTGCGCAAAATAAAATAAGTAGCAACTGGCTAGAGGTATATAACAACTTGAGCCCATATGAACTGGAACGGCTGAAAAGGGAATACAAAAACTGGAGTAGGTTGCCGAACTGATTTTTCTGAGGACTTTTATTTTTATTAGATTTGTGTACACTATCGGTATGTCTAAAATAAAAGAAAGAACATTGGTTATATTAAAACCTGATGCGATGCATAGGGGATTATTGGGCGAGATTATCTCTCGTTTTGAAAGAAAAGGTATTAGCCCTGTCGGCATGAAGATGATAAAAATGTCGAACTTGTTGTTGGATAAGCACTATGCCCAGCATAAAGGCAAACATTTTTTGCCCAAGCTTAAAGAATTTATGATGAAACTCCCTGTTGTCGTAATTGTATTTGAAGGATTGGAAGTTGTGAGAGTTACGAGAGCTATGTGCGGACCGACAGACGGGAAGAATGCTCTGGCGGGGACGATAAGAGGGGACTTTAGCATGTCTACTTCAAGTACCATAGTTCATTCTTCGGAGGATGTTAAGGCGGCCAAGAGAGAGATATCTATATTCTTCAAATCCAGTGAGCTATTTAACTACAATAGACCAGATCTTGATTTTTATTATGCGGAAGATGAGTTGAATTAGTTGAGGAGCGAAGGCGACGAAATACTGAGGCCAGGAGGCCGAATGTATTGTCCACTTCAAGTCTTGTAGAGAAGGGTTATACTTAATGTAGACCCTTCTTTTGTTTCCAAGCTTTAGGATAAATTATTCTACTAGGACTCTTATATGACGGCAATTCCTTGGAGTTGCCCTGCGGAGACCATTTTTGGTAAATAGCTGAAGACTTGAAAAATAAAAGGTAAGGGTCTACCAAAAAACACCCAAACTGGTGTTTTTTGGTATTAGTGCTATCTTGTCGGTAAAGGGTTCTTAAGAATAGGACCAAAATTGGAAAGACAGTTGTTTGAAAATATTACCAGGCCTACGAAGGTTGGTAACGGAAAAACAAAACAATACCCATTGATGTTATCTGTCTTGTTTCACTTAGTAGCAGTAATAATTTGGATAACATTTGTTTCTACCGTTACTCACGGCCCACCTGATATTTCGAAGCCGGTTGCAGTATTTTCTGGTTCAGTATATTTTGGCTATCCAAAACCTCTGCCCCCGCCTCTGCCGCCCAAAAGAAAACTTGAAACAAAAAAACCTGACAAACCAGTAGAAAAAATTCCTGAACTTATCCATCCGGTGGTCCCAGCCGAAGTGCCAAGTGAAATAAAGCCTGAACCACCGAAAGAACCGGAAGAAAGTTTATCAGATGATAACTCTGGTGAAGAAGAAGGAACAATTGGCGGCGTACCTGGCGGGATTCCTGGTGGAGTTTCGGGAGGAGTTGTAGAGGAATCTCCCTCTCCTGGTTCTTCGAAGTCGTCTCAAGGACCCGTTGAAGTCAAGAGAAATATTAACTATCCTAAAAAAATAAAACATTTTCAGCCGATATATCCCTCTGGTGCAATACAAGCTCGAGTAGAGGGCACGGTAGTTGTCGAAGCTATAATTGGTAAAGATGGTAAAATAAAAAGCGCCAAGATAATAAAATCTGTACCCCTTCTTGATTCAGCTGCGCTTGAGGCGGTAAAAAAGTGGGAGTATACGCCGATGATTATTGACGGTGAAGCTAAAGAAATCCCGCTTACAGTCACAATAAATTTTAAGTTAAAGTGAGGATTATTCAGCGGACATGGTCCGCTTTTGTGTTTTTTAAGGATATAATCCAGACAGAATCTTAACAATTTATGTGGGAAAATTGCCATGAATCTTTTGATTGTAGGACTGGGGACGATAGGAGAACCGCTTGCCAAACTTTTTCTGGAAATTATATAATGATATATGGCAATATTGGTTTTGTTCAACTTAAATTTGAATTTAACATGGTTTGAGGTAATTAAAAAAGCGGAATTCTACCGCTTTTAAAAACTACCAACTCAAGGACTTGTCTGCCTTACCAACAATATTGTCAGTAATTTCACAACTATGTGTATTTAAAATTTTTGCCACCTCTGCTGTCAAAAGACCTTTTGCAGAATTTATTTCTTCTACCTTCAATATGGCATTTTTTAACTCTGCAACCATAGAGTGCCAATCTTTAAGAATGTTTGGGCAAAGTAGCGAAAGATAGGTTCCTGGAAAACCAGTACTAATTGCACGGTTAGTTCGTGAACGGCATATTTGACAAGTATGGACCTGTAAAGTTCTGAACTCAACGTCATCTGGATAATCTTTTTTCCTTAAATCAAATAATTTTACTGGCATTTCTGAGGCCTCATTTTTAAGATTACTAAAAACTATCATACTAAATTAATTTTAAAGATTCAAGGATCAAAAGTTTGCCAGTCCCGGAGACTATCCTCAAAAAATACAATTTGGTAAACCAAAAAAGATCAAGTATTTACTTGGTTTTTTTAAACGATGACCTTCAAAAGGTCGGGATGCCTGGAATCGGGCTTATAATAGAAGGAAGTTTAATATTTGATCTAATTTATTTTTTGGGAAAAGATGAGTTGGTTTAATTTCAACCAAGTTAAGATTATATTTTTTAGATAATCTTCTCTTTATGTTTACATGTTTTGTATATCTTTTCACTTCACCCTCAAGACCAAAAAATTCAATAAAATATTTATCGACTACGAAATCGCAAGTCATCTTTTTAAATTTATGTGGATAGGGCACACTTCGTTTGTGAACAATTCCCCTTGAGTGAAACCACTCATCGATTATCTTTTCAGCAAATGAGTCGCACCAATGGCCATCACTCGCTAGACATCTATCTGCGAATAAAACAGGATTTGCTTTAAAGCCAGCCGCTTCCACGGCCTTGTTCCAAGTTCCAAATACATCTCGGGCTTTTCTGTAAGCATCATACATTTCTTTTTTGACAGGGATTCTCTTGTTAAGTTTGTGGAAGTTTCTTATTTTTCCAAGGACTTCTTTTTTTAGGCTTTCTGAAGTCCTTTTTCTTGCCGTGGCCCCACACTTTCTTGAACAATAGACACACACTCTTTGTTTTACTAGATTATTGCAATTTTCAGCTGAGCAGATTTTTAGTGGTTCTTTGTATCTTATTCTTAAGTGGTTATTGAATTTGGCTGAACACGAGGTATTACAAAAGAATCTGCCGGTTAGATTGTTTTTTATCTCTTTAGGAATTTTCCAAACCTTTTTATCACAAGTTTGGCACTCTTTGTACTCTCCTTTTAAGCGGTCTGTAAATTGACATCCAGTGGAACAGTACTGGTTCCAACCAAACTTTAAGGCTTCGTTTATTCTTCCATTGGATCTTTCAAAATTTTTACCGCAAGAGTCGCAAGGTATAATCACAGGATTCATTCTGTAATTATACCATTTTAGGGACTGGTTTTCTGTAGATAACTAGTCACGCCAGGCAGAATCGAACTGCCACTATACCCACCCCAAGGGTACGGACTACCACTATCCTATGGCGTGTTTACCCGATATTTATAAATTATCAAAATCGTTGAGAACTTCGGTCAACGACTGAAAAACAAAATCTTCCTGATTTTTAAAAACATCATCTCTTGAAGGAGTTTCTTTTGAAGAGAGAATAGAATCTATCAGGGTTAAAGTTGATGAAAACTTTTCAGATACCTCGTTTTTGCCTCTTTCCTGGGCAAATCTTTTAAAGACTGTCAGCTGCATTTTTATTTCTTCCAGCAAAAGCGTTTGAACTCTGTGACCGGCAAGTTGTTGCAATGCTTCTTTGGCAGACTTTTTTTGATATGCTTCAGATTCTGGTGATAGTGGTGGTTGTTTTGAGTTGCTTCGTATTTTTGCCAATCCATAAGCCAACATCCAAAGTTCCCCTAACTCTTTTATGGTTTTGCCATCGGCTCCGATAACTACTTGGGGTATGTTGCTCATGGTTCCGTAAAAGTCAGGATTGTGGTCTTCCGAGTGGAAATATTCCATAGCGGTTAGTGTTCCATTGGCTATGTGATCTTTTATTATTTTAAGTTTTTTCCTGATGGATATGGGTGAAGATGTGACATCAACCCCAAGAGCTAAATGTTTTATTCCGTCTTCATCTTCTATTTCCAAGGCAAGGTCAACACCATGGAATAAGTCATCAAATTCAGCCGGTACTATGGTATACGTACTTTCACCAAACCAGTTGCTTAATTCAATTTGTTCAGTTAGGAGAGCCTCTAAAAGCTGGGCTTTTTTGGTTGGTCCTGTGCCAAGTTCCCCGATTTCTCTTTTTTTCTTTTCTATTCTTTCTTTGTCTCTTCGAACCCGCTCTTCTCCATAACCGGCAACTTTAACAAATTTTGCCATGTTAATTGCCGCCTTTTCGTATTTAGTTTTTAGCAAATCAAAAGCTTTCTCCTCTGCTTCAGAGAGGTGGTCGTGGTTTATGGTGTTTGAGGCGGGAGGTGTTTCTTTGAACACTTTATTTTGTTTTATTGAGTGTCTTTATGCAATCTGTGCAAATCCTGATTCTTTTGCCGTCAACTTTAGCCCATTGGAGGTTAGGATATCTTTTTGATTTATGGGTTGGATTATAATGACCGCGAAGCAAAACTCGCGTTGTAGACATTACCGGTTTTTTTCCGCATTGCGGACATTTAGTAGCCATATATAGTGGTATATTAAATTAGATTTACATATTACATCGAAATTGCTATTATTGCAAGAACATGAACGGAATTCTATTGGCGTTATTTCAATTATTGGTTCTCATCTACTCCGTGGTTATCCATGAGGTTAGCCATGGTCTGATGGCCGATTCTTTGGGAGATCCTACTGCAAAGAACCTTGGCCGCCTGACATTAAATCCCTTAAAACATTTGGACATGTTTGGTTCGGTGATTCTGCCTTTACTTTTATTTATAGCACGCGCACCGTTTATTATTGGTTATGCCAAGCCTGTGCCTTACGACCCAACTCAACTAAGTGACCAAAAATATGGCCCCGCCAAAGTCGCCCTTGCCGGTCCTGCCTCTAACATTGTTCTTGCATTAATATTCGGATTGAGTTTGCGCTTAATGCCCGATGTGTTTACATCTTCTTTAATACCGGAGTTATTTTCTTTCATTATTCTCTTGAATCTTGTTTTGGCAATTTTCAATCTTTTCCCGATACCGCCATTGGACGGCCATTGGCTTTTGATGACTTTTCTCCCGACAAGATTTAATGCCCTGAAGGTTTTTCTCTACAGATATAGTTTGCCGCTTCTGTTCGTATTTATTATCTTTGTTTTCCCGTTGATCTTTCCCTTGGTCTCGATTCTCTATAAGCTCATAACGGGTATTAATTTGTAATAAGACAGGCTGACACAACCTCTATGCGTACGGAGGGAGACACCTTTTTAAAAATTTACTAATTTTGTAAAAAGTGTCTCCCTCCGCTGGTTGATTAGTCCTAAGCTGACAATTGGCAATAAACTGCCATATGTGTGTACACATTACCATGAGGCCTTGACAAAAGTGGATTAATACACTAATGTGATGTGTAGTTTGTTGAAATGGAGGGTTGGCCATGAGCGACAAGGCTGGTGGACAGATTCTGGGTTTATTGATTTTTGGAGTTATTGGTGGCATTGCTGCGGGTAGTTGGGGTGTTTTAGCGGGACTAGCAATAGCAGTTATAGATTTTGTGGCAGATGGTTTGAGCGAAATTGCTTGGGCAATTTCTCAAAATAAAACCAAGGGCACCGATTAGGGTGGTTTTTATTTTTTGATAGTTTGACCTTCTATGGCCAATCATAATCTACCTCCAAAGCAACCGGCGGAGGGTGTGCCCTTTTATAAAATTAGCAAGATTTTAGAAAAGGGGCACCCCGCAGTCATGCATGGAGGTTGTGCGAACTGTTGTTTTAATTGACAGTCGGAGCAATTCTTTGATATACTCAATAAGACCTAAGGGTCTTATTTTATTGTATGCCGACATTCAGACAGCTTTTGAAGAAACCAAGAAGAATAGCCAGAGCGAAGACGAAGTCGCCGGCTTTGATTTATGGATTCAATTCTTTGAAGAACAGGCCGGTTTATTACCCTGCACCATTTAAGAGGGGGGTTTGTTTGTCAGTCAGAACAACCACGCCGAAGAAACCTAATTCTGCTTTGAGAAAAATCGCCAGAGTTCGCCTGACTAATGGAATGGAGGTTACCGCTTATATCCCGGGAGTTGGCCACAATCTTCAGGAGCACTCGGTGGTGGTGTTGAGGGGCGGAAGAGTGAAAGATTTGCCGGGCGTGCGGTACCACATAGTAAGAGGCGTTTTGGATTTTTCCGGAGTTGAAGGTCGAAAACAAAGTAGATCTAAATATGGAGCCAAGAAAGCAAAATAACTTTAAATAAATGAGAAGACCAGTAAAACACAAAGTACTCGTAGAACCGGATTTGAAATATTCCAGTCTTTTGGTTGCCAAATTTATAAATAAAATCATGTATTCCGGTAAAAAATCAATCGCCATGAAGATTGTTTATGGAGCTCTCGAAAGAGCTGAAAAGAAATTAAACAAACCGGCTATGGAAGTTTTGGATCAGGCCATTCTCAATGCCGCTCCCCAGATGGAATTAAAATCACGAAGAATTGGAGGCGCCAATTATCAGGTGCCTATTGAAGTCAGGCCGGAAAGAAAAACAACCTTGGCCATCAGGTGGATTGTTGATTCTGTAAGAGGTCAAAAGGGAAAAGCTACAGAAGAGAAACTTGCTGATGAATTAATGAATGCCTTTAACAACACCGGCGGAGCCGTCAAGAAAAAAGCTGATACTCACCGGATGGCGGAAGCCAATAAGGCTTTCGCTCATTTCGCCTGGTAGAACTATATGCCCAGAGATTATGATATCGATAAAACTCGGAATATTGGCATCATTGCTCACATTGATGCCGGAAAAACAACCGTTTCTGAACGGGTGCTTTTTTATACGGGGGTTTCTCATAAAATAGGAGAAGTCCACGAAGGCGATACCGTAATGGATTGGATGGAACAGGAGAGAGAAAGGGGTATTACAATTACTTCGGCCGCTACAACTGCCTTTTGGACTCCATTAGGATTACCGAAGAATAAAGATAATGAATACAAATTTAATCTTATTGACACGCCTGGCCACATTGATTTTACGGTTGAGGTAAAACGTTCTTTGAGAGTATTGGACGGTGCGGTTGTGGTTTTTGACGGAGTCGCCGGAGTAGAACCGCAGTCAGAAACAAATTGGCGCTATGCCGATGACTATAAAGTGCCGAGAATTTGTTTTGTAAATAAACTTGACCGACTTGGTGCTTCTTTTGAAAGATCATACCAATCAATCTTAGCCCGGTTGACTCCTCATGCCGTAAGAATGCAGATACCCGACGGGGAAGAGGATCAGTTTCACGGTGTGGCTGATCTTTTGACCCAGAAATATTATGTTTTTGAAGGCGAGCACGGAGAAAAAGTGGTTGAACAACCAATCCCTGAACATATTACTGAAAGAGTAAAAGAACTCCATGGGGTTTTGGTTGAAAAGATTGTTGAAAACGATGATGAGGCCATGGGCCAGTATCTTGAAGGAAAAGAAATTCCGGTAGAAAAACTAAAAGAAATTTTAAGAAAAGCTACTATCGCAAATAAAGTGGTTCCGGTATTTACCGGTTCGGCACTCAAGAATAAAGGAGTTCAATTCATGCTTGATGCCGTGGTTTATTATTTGCCGTCGCCGGTTGATGTGCCTCCTTTGACGGCGCATGATGCCAAAACAGGAGAAGAAGTTAAATGCGAACCGTTAGATGATACGCCTTTTACGGCGCTTGCTTTTAAGGTGGCTACGGATCCATATATGGGTCAGCTTACTTTTTTCCGTGTTTATTCCGGCACTTTAAATAGCGGTTCTTATGTGTTGAATACAACCAGCAATCAGCAGGAGCGTATCAGCCGTTTGGTCCGGATGCATGCTAATGAAAGAAAAGAAATTAAAGAAGTTCTGGCCGGCGATATTGTGGCAACAGTAGGAATGAAAGCCACAAGAACAGGAGATACGCTTTGCGACCCCGACCACCCGGTTGTTCTGGAGAGAATTGAATTTCCGGAACCGGTTATTTCTTTGCGCATAGAACCTAAGACCAAAGCCGACCAGGAAAAGATGGGCATATCACTTAAGAAATTATCCGATGAAGATCCGACTTTCAAAATAAAAAGTGATGAGGAAACTGCGGAAACAATTATTTCCGGAATGGGAGAGTTGCACTTGGAAATTATCGTTGATCGCATGAAGAGGGAATTCGGTGTCAATGTAAATGTCGGCCGGCCACAGGTTGCCTATAAAGAAACTATTTCCGACAAATCCCAAGCTGAAGGCAAATATATCAAGCAATCCGGAGGCCGTGGACAATACGGTCATGTTTGGTTGCGTGTGGAACCTAAAGAGCGGGGAGCGGGCTTTGAATTTATTGATGCCATCAAGGGCGGTTCCATTCCTGAAGAATTTATTACTCCGGTTGAAAAGGGCGTTAAAGAAGCGTTGGACAAGGGAGTTATCGCTGGATTTCCAATCGTGGATATGCAAGTTACTTTATATGACGGTTCTTATCATGAAGTTGACTCTTCTGAAATTGCTTTCAAGATTGCCGGAACTATGGCGCTTCAGGAAGCTGTAAAAAGGGCAAAACCGATTTTGCTTGAACCGATTATGAAAGTTGAAATCATTGTTCCCGATACTTTTATGGGTGAAGCCACCGGAGATATCTCATCCCGAAGAGGACAAATTATGAGCATCAACGACAGAAGCCCCATGAATTTGAAAGTTATTGATGCACGTGTTCCACTATCAGAAATGTTCGGCTATGCTACTTCAGTAAGATCCTTGACCGAAGGACGCGGAACTTTCAACATGGAATTTGACCACTACGAACCTGTGCCGAATAATATGGTGGAACTAATTAAGGAAGGCAAAAAATAATTCACACAACCCGCGCAGCGGAGCAGTGGTCGTATGACCACAACCTCTACTCATACGGAGGGAGACACCTTTTTAAAAATTTACTAATTTTGTAAAAAGTGTCTCCCTCCGCTGGTTGTTTAGGTTATAAATGGCAATTGGCCATAGGGGTTCAAACTTTCTTAGGCTTGATTTTTTGTTGGGATATGGTATGATTTAGGCCGATCGTTAACATGCTCCGGACGGAAGGTCTGCATTCCGCAGAATGGCCGTTCGCAGCCACAGCCACCGCTGGGACTTTGGGCCCAGAGCTGGAGGTGTCAGATGAGTTTAAGTCAATATGTAGTCGGCCCTCTTTTGTCGGCGTTTTTGATTGTCGTTGGAGTTCTTTTTCCAGTCGCGTTCCTTATCCGTCTTTGTGGGGAAGGCAAAGTCAGTCTATTCTGGCGCTGGCTCAAGGGCTCTTCGAGTTCCGCTATCATTGAGATTAGCTGTGGTCCATTCCGTCGGCGAAGCGCAATCTATGGTCAAGCAGTCAAGAGTTGGAAGATATCCAAAGTCAGTTTGGGCTGCAATTCTCAAGGTGGATTTGGTGCAGAATGGGTTGACTTGATAGATTGTAGCAGTCTGCCAGTTGAACGGGCGCTCAATCTTGTTAACAAGTATTCATCATTTCAAGATTTAATGGTTGAGAACGCCCGTCAAAGTTATCGGATCGCCGAGTTGGAAAGAAAATTTGCAGATTCCGAAAGGCAACTAAAAAATAAGTCAGCGGGAATCAAGGCTGTTCTGCGACTTATTAAACAGGACAAAAATCTGTATCGGTCTAAAACTTCCGGTTGGATCCGACAGTGGTTATACAATCTCGACCACTCGGATCTTAACGAGGTCTTGCCGTCAGCCGAAGAGATCAAGGATTGGGAAGGTCGGTTTCGTATAATGACAAGTTAAGATTTTTATAGCCTGGCGCCGAGGACTGTTGTGAGACAGACCAAGGCGCTTTTTGTTTTGTTATAATTAGTCCTTGAGGTTTAACCTCAATTACAAACCTCAATTACACTTAAAACAACCGGAGAAGGAAGACACTTTTTTAAAATTAGCAAACTTTTAAAAAAGTGTCTTCCTTCTTATGCATAGAGGTTGTGTCAGCTATTGAAATAAGGTTGCAATTTTTTCAATATTTTAATAATATACTTCAATAATGAATATAGATGAACTCAAAAAACTGGTTAAGCATTCTACGGCAGTTTTAGTGTTGGATAATGGCGAGCCGGCCTTTGCGATTTTGAGCTATGATACATATAAAGACCTTGTTTTGGGAAGCAAGCTCGGAGAAGGTTCCCGTGCGGAGCCGGGAATCTCTGTAGAGAAAGAAATCAAGATAAACCATGCGGTTACAAACGGAATAGACCACAGTGATGAGAGAATTGCACCCATAAAACCCACTCTTCCCGACAATGAGCTTGAGATATTGGAAAGGATAAATAAAGACATTTTGGCCCTAAAGAGCGAGATTGAAAAAGAAGAAAAGCTTGTGTCTATTGACTAATTGGCGCCACTCCTTTAAAATAGATATTACGTGTTTAATAATAGATAGCTTCTGGATTCCGAAGCTATTAATCAAAAATGGCAGGGAAATTTGAAAGAACCAAGCCGCACTTAAATGTCGGCACAATCGGTCACGTTGACCACGGCAAAACCACGCTAACAGCGGGTATTTTGCATGTCCTTAATTTAATGAAGGACGAGGGCTATTCTGCTCGAGAGGAAGGAATAGATCAGATTGACAATGCTCCTGAAGAAAAAGCCAGAGGTATTACGATTGCCTTGCACCACTCCGAGTACGAAACACCCAAGCGTCACTACGCTCACGTTGATGCTCCCGGACATGCTGACTATATCAAGAACATGATTACCGGTGCTGCCCAGATGGATGGAGCGATTTTGGTTGTTGCCGCTACCGATGGTCCTATGCCCCAAACCAGAGAGCACATTTTACTTGCCAGACAGGTTGGTGTTCCCAACATTGTCGTATTTCTCAACAAAGTAGACATGGTTGACGATACTGAAATGGTTGATTTGGTTGAAGCCGAAATCAGAGAACTTTTGAATAAATATCAATTCCCAGGAGACAAGACCCCGATTATCCGAGGTTCAGGATTGAAAGCACTTGAAGCCAAATCAAAAGATGATCCTGGAGCCAAGCCAATTAAAGAATTGATGGATGCAATAGATACTTTCTTCCCGGACCCTGTCAGAGACACAGACAAGCCATTCCTTATGCCCGTTGAAGATATCTTCTCAATTGAAGGAAGAGGAACCGTTGTCACTGGGAGAATTGAAAGAGGGAGGGTTAAGATAAACGAAGAAATTGAAATCGTTGGAATCAAGCCGACCGCAAAGACCGTTGTTACGGGTATTGAAATGTTTAACAAGCAATTAGATGAAGGTTTAGCCGGAGACAATGCCGGGATACTTTTAAGGGGTACCAAGAAAGAAGACATTGAAAGAGGCCAAGTGCTTGCCAAGCCGGGTACGATTACTCCTCATACCGATTTTGACGCAGAAATATATGTTTTGACAAAAGAAGAAGGCGGACGACACACGCCGTTCTTCAAGGGTTATAAACCACAATTCTACTTCCGAACCACCGATGTTACGGGAGAAGTATTATTGCCTGAAGGAACCGAGATGGTTATGCCGGGAGACACCATAAGCTTGAAAGTTCAGTTAATTGCTCCTATCGCTATGGAAGAAAAACAGAGATTTGCCATTAGAGAGGGAGGTAAAACCGTTGGTGCCGGAGCTGTAACCAAAATTAATAAATAAAATAAACCGAAGCCCCGACGGGTAGTCGGGGCTTCAAAATGTTCTTTCCAAGTAAAATGGCTAAAAAAACGACCGAAACAAATCAAAGAATACGAATCAAGCTCCGGGCTTATGATAATAAGATCATAGACAAGTCCGCCGCCCAGATCGTTGAAACGATTGAAAGATACGGGGGGCACCCGATAGGCCCGGTGCCATTACCGACTGAAATCCAGAAATTTACCGTCAACCGTTCAGCATTTATTGATAAGAATTCAAGAGAACAGTTTGAGATGAGAACCCACAAAAGAATCATAGACATAGATTCCCCAACACCGAAGATTATAGACGCGTTGATGAATTTGAATCTTCCGTCAGGGGTGGACATTGAACTGAAGATGTAATTGAGATATTATTTAACCATCATGGCAGAACTTACAAAACAATATTTTGATAAACAATTAGGAAATCTGGCAACCAAAGAAGATATCAAGAATCTTGACACAAAAATAGAAACCGAAGTTGCTAATTTAGCTGGTATGATGTCCAGACGATTTGATGAATTGGAGAAGAAACTTGATGTTCGTGCGGAAGTCGACCAGCTTAAGTCGCAGATGAGCAAGGTTTGGCAGGCGTTAAATATTAAAAGTTAAATAATTAAATAAAAATAAATATGTCACACGAAGGACCACCAACAACAAAACCTGAGAAAAAGTATTCTGAAATGACGACAGGAGAGATAGAGCAGTAGGAAAGAGAAATGAGCGCCCAAATTCATAAGGAAGCTCAGGAGCAATTGACTCAAAGAATAAATAAATTAGCGCTAGAATTGCCTGGACTTTTAACAAGGTTACAGAACGCTGACTTAGAAGAAAAACCTGAAAACTCTATTTTTGACAGGGGTAGTCGCATAGAAAGAGATATAAGAGCAATAGAAGAAGCTACTCTAAAAATTGAAGAAGACTTAAAATAAATTACCCCCTTAAATTACCCCCTTACTTCTCGCCTGAAGCAATTCGGACGAGATAATAAGGTAGTAATACAGAGAGCCCCGACGTTACAGTCGGGGAGCCGACACTAACTCCGACGATTCTGTCGGAGCAGGTCGTCGGCTTAGAATTTATCCCCCAATTGGGTTTTTAAAAATTCACTATTGGTATTAATGCCTTTATTAAAATAGTAGATGGTTACAAAATCCATCAAAATTAAGTAAGTTAAATAAATTTAGCAGGACATATGCGCCCAGCTGAATCTGGGCTTTTATTATGGCATTTATTCTTGGTAAAAAAGTAGGAATGACGCAGGTTTTTGAGGAAGACGGAAAAGTCGTCCCTGTTACCGTTGTTGAAGTCGGACCGAATGTTGTTGTTCAGGTAAGAACCAAAGATAAAGACGGCTATGAAGCGGTTCAGGTTGGAACAGGAACTAGAAAAGCCAAAAATATTAATAAACCGCAAAAAGGACATTTTAAAGAACTTGGTAATTTTAAACATTTGAAAGAAGTCAGGGATAAAGAATCCAGACACATAGCGGTCGGAGAAACGACAGAAGCCCTGACTTTAAAAGTAGGAGACAAGTTTGATGCTTCTGTTTTTGCTGTCGGAGACAAAGTAAGAGTTACGGGCATATCAAAAGGCAAAGGATTTGCCGGAGTTATGAAAAGACATGGTTTCCATGGTATGCCTCACAGCCATGGTCATCATCACGTTGCAAGACACGCCGGTTCAATCGGTCAAAGATTTCCCCAGCATACATTAAAAGGCATGAGAATGGCAGGACGTATGGGTACCGACAAAGTAACCACGAGAGGATTAAAAATCGTGAGAGTTGATGTTGAGAACGGATTTCTTGCGGTCAAAGGCGCGGTTCCGGGAAACAGGGGGCAGTTATTAATTATTCAAACGCAATAAATTCTTGCATGGAATACTCATTATACAATCAAAAAGCTGAAAATGTCGGAAAGGTTGATTTACCTGACAGGATTTTTAATTTGGAAATGAACAAAGATTTAGTTCACCAGGTTGTAACTTCCCAGGCCTCCAACAAAAGACAGGTTATTGCTCACGCCAAAGGCAGGGGAGAAGTGAGGGGCGGAGGCAAAAAGCCATGGCGGCAGAAGGGCACCGGCCGGGCAAGACATGCTTCTATTCGTTCGCCTATATGGAAGGGCGGAGGCGTAACCTTCGGTCCGACCAAGGAGAGAATTTTTAAAAAGAAGATAAACAAAAAAATGGCACGAAAAGCGTTGTTTATGGTCTTGTCTTCAAAAGTAAAAGACAAACAGCTTTTTGTTCTGGACAACATCAGATTAGAAAACCCTAAAACAAAAGAAATGGCGGTAATAATGAAAAATCTTTCAAGCCTGATGGGCAATAAGCCGAAAATATTGTTAGTGCTTCCTTTAATGGAAGACAACGTAAAAAGATCGTCCAAAAATTTGCCTAATTTTTCAGCCGTGGAAGCCAGAAACCTGAATCCTTTGGAAGTGCTTTCTTATAAATACCTGGTTTTGGTTAAGGATTCGGTTGAGGCTTTAAATAAAACTTTCAGTAAATAACATGTCATTAAATCCTTTCAAAAACAAAGATAAGACAAAAAAGAAACCTTCAAAAAAGGGTGATGTTGTTGACGAGCGAAGGCGAGGAAATACTGAGCACAGCAGTGCGAATGTACCCGAAGAAGTAAAAGAATCAGCACCGGTATTGCCGGTTACAGGCAATGCGGAAGCCTACAGAGTTTTGAAGAATTTTTATATCAGTGAAAAAGCTTCTTTGCTGAACGGGTTTAATCAATATGTTTTCAAAGTTTTCAGAAATTCCAATAAGAGCCAGATAAGAAAACAGGTTGAAAAACTTTTCAATGTAAAAGTTGTGAGCGTTAAGGTTTTAAACATGCCCAGGAAGAGAAGAGATTTAGGCCGCCACCCCGGATTCAGATCAGAATTTAAAAAAGCAATAGTAGTTTTGGAAAAAGGCCAGACAATAGAACAGGCCAAACCTTAAATATATGAAAGAATATAAACCGACAACACCTTCCCGAAGAGGAATGAAAGGATACGATTTTTCTCAATTAACCAAGATTGAGCCTTTAAAGTCGCACAAATGGGGATTTACCAAATCATACGGCAGAAACAACAGAGGAAGGATTACCGGTCCGCGAAAAGGCGGAGGAGCAAAAAGATTATACAGAGATGTGGATTTTAAACAGACTGATAAATTAAATATTCCCGGAAAGGTTGCAGCTTTGGAATATGATCCGAACCGAACATCAAGAATAGCCAGAATTAATTTTGCAGACGGAGAAAAAAGATATATATTAGCTCCACAAGAATTGAAAGTGGGGGATACGGTTATTGTTGCAGAGCAAGCCCCGATAAGACCCGGCAACAGGATGAAATTGAAAAATATTCCGCAAGGTTCCCTTGTCCATAATGTAGAATTATTTCCCGGACAAGGCGGAAAAATAGTCAGATCAGCCGGTTCCGGCGCTACTGTTTTAGCAAGCGAGGGTGGTTTTGTTCAATTAGTGATGCCTTCATCGGAGGTAAGGAGAGTTTTGGGGGAGTCCTATGCATCTATTGGCCAAGTTTCAAATGCCGAACACAGCACGATAGTTTTAGGTAAAGCAGGTAAATCCAGATGGCTTGGCAGGCGGCCAAAAGTAAGAGGCACGGCTATGAATCCTGTGGACCATCCATATGGAGGCGGAGAAGGCAGACAAGGCAGAGGAACCAGGCGTCCTAAAACCGCTTATGGAAAAATTACCGGCGGAAGAAAGACGAGAAACAAAAAGAAAAAATCAGGCAAATTCATTATAAGAAGAAATAAATAAAAAATGTCACGATCACTTAAAAAGGGGCCATATGTAGATGAAAAGCTATTGAAAAAGGTAGGAAAGCTTAAAGTGGGCGACAAGACGATTATTAAAACATGGTCAAGAGCCTGCACAATTATTCCGGAAATGATAGGATTTACCTTTGGCGTGCATAATGGCAGAGTCCATGTTCCGGTTTTTGTGACGGAAGATATGATTGGACATAAATTGGGAGAATTTTCGCTGACCAGGAAATTTGTAAGGCACGGCGGAAGAATGCAGAGAGAGTTGGAAGCTGCCCAGAAGCAGAAAGAGATTGAAGCTGCCCAGGCGGCCAAAGCTCCTGCCGAAGGAGTTGCACCGGCTGCACCAAAAAAGTAATGTTTAAACATTTAAATATTTAAATATCAACATGGCGGAAACAAAAGCACAACTGAACGGATTGAGAATGGCCCCCAGAAAAGTCAGGGCTATTACAAATTTGGTCAAGGGCAAAGATGTTGCCTATGCTTTGAATCAGATGGAATTTTTGATGAAAAGGCCGGTGTTGCCGTTGATTAAATTATTACATTCCGCTGTTGCCAATGCGGAAAATAATTTCAGCATGGTTAAAGAGAATCTTTATATTAAAGAGTTTCTTGTAGATGAAGGGGTTAAACTAAAAAGATTTATGCCTAAAGCCCAGGGACGATCCGGAGAGATTCAGAAGAAAACCAGTAAAGTACGGCTCACATTGGATGAAAGAGTTGCCGGATTAAAAAGACAGGCAGAAAAGAAAGCCAAGGAAAAAACAGAAACAGTTGAGAAAGAATCAGTAAAAATAGAAACTAAAAAACGTGAACCCACAGAGAGTACGCCGGCTAAAGCACGGCACACTCCGATCGAAATCAAGACAGAAATAGGAAAGAAAAGCGACACTTCGGGTAATATGGTCAGAAGATTATTTAGAAGGAAACAAGTATAAAAATATGGGACAAAAAATATCACCAACATCATTTAGGATAGGTATTCAAAAGGACTGGGCGTCCCGCTGGTTTGGCGGACGTAAATATGTGCCGTATTTGAAAGATGATGTTGCCGTAAGATCTTTTCTGAATAAAAAATTAAAAAACATAGGCGTGGACAGAGTTGAACTGGAGCGTGGAAGCGATGCTTTGAATGTGATTGTTTTTACTTCCAGACCAGGACTGTTGATTGGCCGTGGTGGCACCGGAGTTGAAGAGTTAAAAAATGCCATTCAGAAAATGCTCAAGAACAAGGTTTCCGTAAGAATAGAGATTCAGGAGATTAAAAATCCGGAAGCATCCGCCATGATAATGGCAGAATCAATTGTTGATCAGATAGAAAAGAGAATTCCTTTCAGAAGATTAATGAAACAGACTTTGGCTAAAATTATGGCTTCCAAACAAGTTAAGGGTGCGAAGATCTTGCTAGGCGGACGTTTAGATGGAGCCGAGATTGCCAGATCAGAACACTTGGAAGAAGGCAATTTGCCGTTACAAACATTGAGAGCCGATATAGATTATGCAAAGGCAACCGCCCACACCACTTACGGAACAATAGGAATTAAGGTGTGGATTTATAAGGGAGAGAAATTTGAGTAATGTTTAAACCCCGCCCTTGCGGGCAAGAGCGGGGTAAACGTTTAAATATTTAAATATATTTTATGCAACCGGCAAGAGTAAAACATCCAAAAGTTCATAGAGGAAATTTAAAAGCTAAGGCCACAAGGGGTACTTATTTAAGCTTTGGAAGTTTTGGTTTGAAAGCCGAAGAGTCAAGCTGGATAAAAGCTAATCAGTTAGAAGCAGCAAGACGTGTTATGACAAGGTTTGTTCAAAGAGGGGGTAAGATTTGGATGCGCGTATTTCCTGATAAGCCCCGTACAAATCATGGAGGAGAGCTTGGAATGGGCGGCGGAGCCGGAACATTAGACCATTTTGTAGCGGTGGTTGAAGCTGGAAGGATAATTTTTGAGATAGACGGATTGCCGGAAGATCAGGCAAGAAAAGCTTTAATACTGGGTTCGCATAAGCTTGCAATTAAAACGAGAATAGTAAAAAGATAATTTTCATGAAAAAGATTGATTTACAAAACAAGACAAAGGAAGAGTTAGACACGATGCTAAAAGATTTAAAATCTAAATTTTTACAGTTAAACTTTGAGTTGGGCGAGAAAAGATTAAAGGATTACAGCCAGTTAAGGAAAACCAAAAAAGAAATTGCCAGAATTTTAACGATAACCAAAAAAAATGGAACTAAATAAAAAAACCAGAATCCTTAAGGGTATAGTTGTATCAGACAAAATGACCAAAACCGTAGTGGTAAAGGTTTCGAGCCTGAAGAAACATCCGAAGTATAAAAAATATTTTAAAGTTTCTCAAAAATATAAAGCCCACGATGAAGAGAACCAATATCACACAGGAGATCAGGTTTTAATTAAAGAAACCAGACCGATGTCTAAAGAAAAACGATGGATTGTTATCGGTAAAGTTGAATCAAACATTAAAGAAAAATCAAATTAACCTTTAAACATGTTACAGCTTCGTTCAATTGTAGGTGTTGCGGATAATTCAGGAGCCAAAAAGGTTGGAGTCTTTAAGGTTCTTGGTGGGTCAAGACATAGATATGCCCAACTTGGAGATGTTGTTGTCGTTTCTGTAAAAGTTGCCGAGCCAAGAAAAATGGTTAAGAAAAAAGAGGTCTTAAGGGCGGTTGTGGTCAGGCAAAGAAAACCGTTCCGAAGAAAAGACGGCACTTATATCAGGTTTGATGATAATGCTGTTGTGATTTTAGACGGAAAAGAACCGAAAGGCGGAAGAATATTCGGCCCGATACCAAGAGAAATTAAAGAAAGGGGATATGCCACGATAGCCTCGTTGGCGGAAGAATTAGTATAACAATCATGAAATTACGAAAAGATGACAATGTAATAATGTTAAACGGAAAAGACCGGGGAAAAACCGGAAAGATTTCCATGGTCATACCAAGTATCGACAGAGTTGTTGTTGAAGGTTTAAATTTGATAAAAAAGAATGTCCGAGCAAAAAAGCAGGGCCAGAAAGGTCAGATAATAAGCAAAGAAAGAGCAGTTAGCGCATCAAGCGTAGCCTTGGTTTGTAAATCATGCGGAAAAATGACCAGAATCGGATATAAGTTTGAAGGAGAGAATAAGATTAGAATTTGTAAAAAGTGTAAAAGTGAGGTATAATCTCACTTCATAATCATATGCCAAGATTACAAGAAAAATATAGAAAAACGGTTATTCCTGCCATGCAGAAAACCTTTAAAATTGATAATGTGATGGCTATACCGAAGATAGAAAAAGTCGTTGTAAATACAGGAGTGGGAAAGATAGTAAAAGAGGATAAAACCATAGAAAGAATTGCAAAAGAACTGACAATGATTACCGGACAGAAACCTGTTTTCAGAAAAGCCAAGAAGTCTATATCGGGGTTTAAATTGAGAGAGGGAGTAACTGTGGGGATTTCTGTTACTTTGAGAGGAAAAAGAATGTATGATTTTTTAGACAGGTTGATTTCAATCGCACTTCCAAGGTCTAGGGACTTTAGAGGCATAGAAGTTAAAAATTTCGACAAAATGGGAAACCTTAATTTTGGCATCAAGGAGTCTAGTATTTTTCCGGAAATAAATTACGAAAACACTAAAGACATTTTTGGTTTAGAAGTTACGGTTGTTACAACAGCCAAGAACGGAGAAAGTGGAATTGAGCTTTTAAGACAGATGGGATTCCCAATTAAAAAATAATCAACGATTATGCCAAAAAAATCAACAATTGCCAGATCCAACAAGAAACCAAAATATTCTAGCCGGATAGTCCGAAGATGTTTTATGTGCGGAAGAAAAGGCGGATACATGAGAAGTTTTGGTTTGTGTAGGATACACTTTAGGGAGTTGGCCAGTGCCGGTCATTTGCCGGGGGTTAAAAAATCAAGCTGGTAACGCAATGTTTAAACCCCGCCCTTGCGGGCAAGAGCGGGGTAAACATTTAAATATTTAAATATCAATCATGGACCCAATATCAGACATGTTAATAAGAATAAAAAATGCTCAAGCCGTAAAAGGTGAGCAGGTTGTGATGCCTTTTTCAAAGGTCAAATTCAAGATTGCCAATATTTTAAAAGAAGCGGGATATGTTTCTGAAGTTGAAAGAAGAAATAAGCCTGCCCGACCGGGGAAAGCAAAAAAGTCTGAACATGAATATCTTCAGCTCACATTGAAATATCAGGATAATCAAGGAGCTTTGAACGGCGTTAAAATTATTAGCCGTCCTTCCCGAAGAATGTATATTAAGGCCAAAGACATAAAATCTGTCCGTTCAGGATATGGATTGGCTATTGTCTCAACATCCAAAGGAATTATGAATTCAAGAGAAGCCAGGAAGTTGGGGCTTGGAGGAGAGATCCTTTTTGAGGTTTGGTAAAAATGTTTAAAATTTTCAAAGTTTAAAGTTATGAGCAAAATTGGAAAAAAACCGATAACAATACCAAAAGATGTCCAGGTAAAAATGGATAGCGGTTTAGTTTTCGTTAAAGGCCCAAAGGGTGAATTAAAAAGATTTATTCCAGGAAACGTAGAGTTAAACATAGAAGGAGAAGTTTTAAGAGTTATCCCCAAAAATACCCAGGACAGCGCAACATGGGGATTGGCTAGCGCTCTTATTAAAAATATGATTAAAGGAGTGAGCGAAGGATTCGAAACAGTTATGGAGTTCCAGGGAGTCGGTTATAAGGCCACAGTGAAAGGAAATGACCTGGAATTGGGATTAGGATTTTCACATCCTGTTTCAATTAAGGCACCGGAAGGGATTACTTTTAAAACAGAGAAAAATGTAATCAGGATTCAGGGTATGGATAATGAACTGGTCGGTAAAGTGGCCGCAGAGATAAGATCATGGAGAAGACCGGAACCATACAAAGGAAGCGGAATCCGATATCAGGGCGAAATTATAAAAAGAAAGGCAGGTAAAAAAGCCGTTGCCACCGGATAGTACGGAATGTTTAAACCCCGCCCTTGCGGGCAAGAGCGGGGTAAACATTTAAATATTTAAATATCAGTTATGAAACCTAAAGCAAAAAGACAACATAGGTTAAGCCGCCACAAGAGAGTCAGGGCAAAAATTTTAGGCTCTGCAAAGAGGCCCAGAATTGCTGTTTTCAAAAGCAACAGACATGTCTTTGTACAGTTTGTTGACGATACTTCTGGCAAGACGATACTTAGCAGTAAAATCATTTCAGCTAAGAAAAGCAAAATAAAGGGGACAAAAACAACCCAAGCTGGTTCAATAGGAGAAATGCTGGCTGGAAAAGCCAAAGAGTTAGGAATAAGCGAAGCGGTGTTTGATAGGGGCGGATTCAAATTTCATGGCAGAATAAAGGCAGTAGCCGATGGTTTGAAAAAAGGCGGAATTAAGATCTAAGTTTAAACATTTAAATATTTAAATATTCATCATGGAAAACGAAACACCAAAAAATTTAAATACACCGGGTTCAACAAGCACTTCAGCCGTGAGCTCAGTGCCGAATGGTTTACCGCAGGCAACAGTACCGGTTCCAAGCCAGGCAGATCAAGGAAGATTTGGAGGAGGCCAACAAAGGGGAGGCCGGGGTTCTGGTAGAGGCGGTTTTGGCGGACGCGGAAGAAGGCCCGGAGGTAGAGGCGGTTTTGCCGCGAAGTCTGAATATGACCAGAAGGTTTTGGATATTGCCAGAGTTTCACGCGTAACCAAGGGCGGCAAAAGATTTAGTTTCAGGGCGACAATTGTTATCGGAGACGGAAAAGGCAAAGTCGGAGTAGGAATGGCAAAAGGTAAAGACGTTGCTCAATCGGTTCAGAAAGCTTTTAATCAGGCTAAGAAAAATTTAGTCACGGTTCTTATTAAAGACGGAACGATTCCTTATCAGGTTGAAGCCAAGTACAACAGTGCTGTTGTTTTGCTCAAGCCCGCCAGAGGAGGAGTAAAAGCAGGCGGACCAGTCAGGGTTGTTGCCAAACTTTCAGGAATTACCAAATTAACAGGAAAACTTTTGGAAAGAACCAATAACAAGGTTAATATTGCTATGGCCACGATTGAGGCTTTGAAAAAGTTAAGAGTTAAGGAAAAAATTGCAAAATAAAATAATTCCGAACCGAACATGAATTTAAATCAATTAAAACCACATACAAAAAGAAAAGACGCTAAGCGTGTTGGCCGTGGCGGCAAAAGAGGCACAACGTCCGGAAAAGGTACGAAAGGACAAAAGTCGCGAGCCGGAGCAGGGTTTAAGCAGGGTTTTAGGGGCGGAGACAATCGTCTCTGGCAACTCTTTCCGAAATTAAGAGGCGCCACCAAAAAGCCGGGCTCAAACAGGCCTCACATGAAACACCGTTATTTCCAGTTAAGACATGACAAGGTCAAGGTTTTAAATTTGGATTTTTTCAATAAATTTGAAGATGGCCAGGAAATTACTCCGGAATTTTTATCCGGAAAAGAAATCAACCCCGCCCTTGAAAGCAAGCCGGCTTCACCATTTTCACGTAAACTTGCTTTCAAGAGCGGGGTCAAGGTTCTTGGTGAAGGAGAGCTCAAAAAAAGATTAGAATTCAAGGGATTTACATTTTCTAAAACCGCCAGAGAAAAAATATTAAAATCAGGCAGTACTATAAATGGATAAAATATTGCAAATATTTAAAAGAGCTGATTTAAGGAACAAGGTTTTGTTCATTTTTTTCTTATTGGCTGTTTCAAGGCTAGTTTCCAGTATTCCTATTCCGGCTGTTGATGTCTCCCGGCTGAAGGATTTCTTTGCCCAGAATCAATTTTTTGGATTGTTAAGTTCATTCACTGGCGGTTCTCTATCTACTCTTTCTATCGCTATGCTTGGTTTGGGGCCTTACATTACCGGTTCTATTATCATGCAACTTCTAACCATGATTTTTCCGGGACTTGAACAGATGTATAAATATGAAGGTGAGGCCGGCAGGATGAAGTTCAACCAATATTCCCGCCTTTTGACGGTTCCTTTGGCCGCTCTTCAGGGCTATGGATTTCTTATTTTACTGGCGAGGCAGAACATTATCGGCCATCTTGGCCTGATTGACTGGGCCACGGCTATTTCTGTTATCGTTGCCGGAAGCGTGTTCCTCATGTGGCTGGGAGAATTGATATCCGAAAAAAATCTTGGCAACGGTGTTTCCCTCCTGATTCTTGCCGGTATAGTTTCCAGATTTCCTTCGGAAATACAGCAAACACTTTTTACTTTTGATGCGAGCCAGTTCTTTACTTACGCCAGCTTTATAATTGTTGCTCTGATTGTTATTGTCGGAGTCGTTTATATTTCCGAGGCTCAAAGAAATATTCCAATCAACTATGCCAGACGTGTCAGGGGAATGAAAATGTATGGCGGGGTCTCTACATATTTGCCGATGAGAGTTAATAATGCCGGCGTAATTCCGATAATTTTTGCATTATCGCTTTTACTTTTTCCAGGCATGATCGGCAATTTCTTTGCCGGTTCCAGTATTACTATTGTTTCCAAGGTTGCTACGTTTTTCAGTAATTTTGTCCAGAACAGCCTTTGGTATTCTATTGCCTATTTCTTTTTGGTTGTTGTGTTTACGTATTTCTATACTGCAGTCACTTTTGATCCCAAATCAATAGCAGAAAACGTTCAGAAACAAGGAGGATATATTCCGGGTATAAGGCCGGGTCCGATGACGGCTCAATTTTTAAACCATCTCCTGAACAGGGTTACCCTTGTCGGAGCGATATTTTTGGGATTGATAGCCATTTTGCCTAACATCGTTCAAGGCGCAACAGGTATCACTACATTTACCGTTGGCGGTACTTCAATACTCATTGTGGTTTCGGTGGCGTTGGAAATTATGAAGCAGGTAGATGCCCAGCTCTCTATGTACGAATATTAAACCGCTGACACAGCCTCTATGCATACGGAGGGAGACACCTTTTTAAAAATTTACTAATTTTGTAAAAAGTGTCTCCCTCCGCTGGTTGTTTGGTTGGTAAATGACAACTGGCAATAGAAGTTCAAATTATTTCCGACACCGACCCTAAGGGCCGATTTTCAATTTTTCTTGACATACATTAAATAATTGTTTATCCTATTACACAGGTTTAGTTTTTTTAAAAGAGGGCAGAGTGACCAGAGAAGCATGGTTTTTGCTTGGTCTTGTTGTGTGTCTCGTTATCGGTGTTATTTTGCATAGCTACTCGCCTTGGGGTAAAAAGTGGTTTGCCAAAATTCCAACCGCTTTTATTCTGTTGTGGATTGTTCCGGCAGTAGGGACTGCACTGTTCTATGTGGCTCTGGGATTGGCCATTGTTTCTATAGGCTTGTCTTTAATTGGTGCGGTAATTTCCTTACTAATTAATGTTTTTGACAAAAGCGTTGACATTGATAGTTTATGGGCTACTTTCCTTGTTAATCAATTGGATAAGGTTACAAAAAAACTTATTCTTAACTCATAAAGCTACGACGAGTAGCTTTTTTTAATTTTAAAATTTGGTATGATTGAAATATGGAAAATAAAAAACCGCTAAATTTTATACTAATTGGCCGGTCTGGTTCGGGAAAAGGCACTCAAGCAGAGTTGTTAGCTGAAAAGTTTAAGGACACGATGCATATTTCTACGGGCGAACTTATGCGTGATTTAGCTAAAAGAGATACGGAAGTAGGGGCTAGGATAAAGAAGATTTTAGAAGAAGGTGGGTTGCCTTTTGATGACATGGCTACAACACTCTGGATGCATGAAATTGCTTTTTCTATAAAAAAAGATCAGGGGATTATTTGTGACGGTTTTCCAAGAAGAGTCAATGAGGCAAAAAATCTTGATAGGTTTTTTGAGTGGTTGGGTCGTAAAGAAAACACAAAAGTTTTAGAGATAGACATAAGTCGTGAAGAGGCTTTTACTCGCCTTAAAAAAAGAGCCAGAGGTATAGATGATAACGACGAAGCTATAAATGGCCGCATGTCTTATTTTGAAGAAAGAGTTATTCCGGTGATAAATTTTTATAAAGAAGACAGTCGATTAATTCATATTAACGGAGAACAATCAATCGAAAAAGTTTTTCAGGACATATTAAGCAACTTTAATGATTAACATAAAAACTGAAAAAGAAATAGAAATAATGAAAGAAGGCGGTAAAATTCTGGGAGAAATTATTAAGAAACTTTCAGAAGCTGTGAAGCCGGGAATTACCACCAACGACTTAGAAGAGCTCGCGAGAGAGCTTGTTTTGTTTTATAGAGTTAAAAGTTCTTTCCTCGGTTTTGATGGCTATCCCAACATGCTATGCACATCTATTAATGATGAGATAGTCCATGGAATACCATCCGAGCGGGTTTTGGAAGAAGGCGATTTGCTTAAAATTGATATGGGAGTTTTGCATAAAGGTTTTCATACTGATTCTGCAACAACTTTGGTAGTTGGCGGTCGGGGCGATAATATTAAAAATAAACTGATACAAACAACCAGAGAAGCTTTGGAAATAGGGATTTCCAAAGCCAGGACAGGCAACACCCTTGGCGATATCGGAGAAGCTATCCAAAAGCATGTTGAAGACAGGGGCTTTAACGTGGTCAGAGATTTAGTCGGACATGGTATTGGCAGAGAGTTGCATGAACCGCCACAGGTTTTAAATTACGGAAAAGCCGGCCAGGGCGAAAAACTTGTTGCGGGAATGATGATAGCCATTGAACCGATGGTTGTGACCGGAAAGTGGGGGATTAAAAACGGAAAAGACGGTTACGCATATGTTACTAAAGACGGCAGTTTAGCGGCTCATTTTGAGCATACGATAGCGATAACAGATAGCGGTCCCTTGATTCTGACAAAATAGCGGTAAATCCTTGACTTTATCTTATTTTTAGGGTATGCTTGTTAGGTCTATTTAATGAGGATAGCTAAATGGGCTCTTATTTATGATCAAAAACTTGTTAAGGGATTTTCTTATTCCCTGTCAAGAAAACGACTTTAAGCCAAGGATTCTGGAGACCCAGTTCTTTTTTATCTTGCTTGGCCTTCTTATCGGGTTAAAGATTCTCACTCTAGTTTCTTTCTGGGGCAATTTTGGAGCAACTATATTTAACGAAGTTTCGCAGGGAGATATTTATGCTTTGACCAATGACGCCCGCACCGCCAACGGTGTAGGGAAACTTCAGGTAAGTTCTAAACTTGAAGCAGCTGCGCAGCTTAAACTGGCAGACATGTTTCAGGGTAATTATTTTGCCCATATTTCACCGGTCGGAATAAATCCGTGGCATTGGTTTGATAAGGCAAACTATAATTACAAAGTAGCGGGCGAGAATCTGGCCATGAGTTTTATGTCTTCAAACGATGTTATGAATGCCTGGCTGAATTCGGAATCTCACAGAAAGAATTTGCTTCTAAACGACTTTCAAGAGATAGGAATTGCGGTAGGATCGGGAATTATTAATGGTCAGCAAACTACGGTAGTGATTCAGGAATTCGGTGCGCCCAGGGCTCAGACTTTGGCGGTTCAAACAAAACCAATTGCTAAAGTTGCGCCCAGTGTAGTTCCCAAAATAAGTCCGACTCTCAAGCCAAGCCCGGCTCCGAAACCAAGTTTAACCCCAAAACCCAGTCCGGTTCCCAAACCCAGCTTAACTCCAAGACCGGTAGTTAAAGTCTCTCCGGTTTCCTTAAAGAATGCGATTGCAGCTATTCCGCAGGTTAAATCGGCTACGGTAGAGAAATCTTTGTGGGCGGACTATGGACCATTTTCATTCTTTGCTAACGATAGTTTGAAAAAGATAATGATGGTTTTTGTCGCAATGGCCATCCTGATTCTTTTCCTTAAGGTTTTCGTAACCTTTAGCGTTCAGCATCCCGCCCTGATATTAAAATCAGTCCTATTGATTGTCGTAAGTCTGGCATTCGTGCTGATCAAAGACGACAAGTTTATGTTAAATAAAGTTCAAATTACCGATAAAGCAGAAATAAGCGTATCCAATGCACAATAATCTTATAAATTTGTTAGAATCCAAGTTCAATATTAAATCCGGCCGTCACCCGAGTGTTTTAACATTGGCGTCTGTTTATGCGATTGCTTTTATTGTTGTTCTAGCCATTTTGAACGGACCCTTAATAGTTTCCCTCATTTTATATCCGCTCACTCATTCCGAGGAAGCAGATAATGAGAGGTTAACAGCACAATATATAGCTCTCTATGGAGGTCATGTAAAGGGGGAACAGTCAATTCAGGATAGCCAGCAGGCGGCTCCCGTGGCTCAAGCCGCAATAGCACCGATTTGGACTCCGGTCCCGTCAGTTACGACCGCTCCGGCAATTAAGGCAACTTCCCAAAATTCTATTTCTATTTCCAAAATAAATATCAGCGCGCCGATTCTTCAGGTTTCAGTGAATGATGAGAAGACGATTTTAAACGCATTAAAGAGCGGAGTTGTGCTTTATCCGGATTCGGCATATCCCGGCCAGAACGGCAGTACGGTTATTGTCGGCCATTCTTCTTCCAATCCGCCTTGGACTAAATATTCTGCTATTTTCTCATTGCTTAACAAACTTGTACCCGATGATTTGATTAATATCTCATTTGACGGTAAAGAATATATCTATCGTGTGAGGACGAAAGAAAAAGGTTCCGTTCAGCATATATTGGATTCTGGTTTGGGTGGCGATTTAGTTTTAACCAGTTGTTGGCCGGTGGGTACTGATCAGGGAAGGATTGTTGTCGTGGCTGACCTAGTCCGTTAAGATAATCAAAAAGCCCGCTTGGAATTAATTTATCCAAGCGGGCTTTTTGATTATAAAAAATCGGGAGGCCCACCTGTAAAGGTGGGCCTCCCGAACGACCATCTATGGCCGACCTGCTTGGGTGACTCTCTTTCGATATGTCATCCCATTTTGATCTGTGATCGTGACGGTGGCCGTTCTCTGTGGCCCCGGGTTCGGTCCGGCGTAGAGCCCGACTTTGGAATTATTGCCTACTCCCGACAAGGGAGAGGCTTCCAACCATGGGGCGTCAACAGAGGCAGTCCACGTGCATCTGTCCTGGGTGCCGATGGAGACACTCCCGTTCTCTCCGGTGTACCCCATGTTTAGTGGTGTCGTGTCCACCGCATAGCTACAGACTGGTGGTGGAGGAGGCGGAGGAGGAGGTGGAGGAGGTGGTGGAGGTGGAGGTGGAGGTGGAGGTGGGTTAACGAATACCGTTACCGTATCCGTTGCAGAATTGCTGGAATTGGTACAAGTAATCGTGTAAGTTCTCTGTGCCGTTAGATATTCAGGCATTACACCTGAAGTTCCATTCCAACCTGTTGGCGAAATTGCACAACTGTTTGCTCCGCTTGAACCCCAGCTGATATTAACAACTGAATTATAGTTAATAGTACAAGGACCATCACTACTATTACATTTGATATCAGCCGAAACTGGAACTGGTGGTGGAGGCGGTGGTGGAGGAGGAGGTGGAGGCGGTGGAGGTGGAGGAGGAGGAGGTGGAGGAGGCGGAGGAGGCGGAGGTGGAGGTGGTGGTGGTGGCGGTGGTGGCGGTGGCGGTGGTGGAACTGGTGTTGGATTTGACCGGCACACTACTGTTACATTTGCTTGAGCTTTCGCCTTAGCGGTTTCCAAGTCGGCTTGTGCCTTCTCGTCAGCAACCTTTTTGGCCTCCTCGTATGTGGCCGCATAGGCTTCGCCGAACCCGGTTACGTTTACAGTAACCGTAGTGCCGTTTTCGCACTTTACGAAAACATTGGCACTTGCTATCGCTGAAGCGTACACCCGGGGTGCCGGTGTTTCCACCGGCACCGTTGATGGTTCTATCGGTGATGAGTTTTTGTCGCAAGCCACGATGGCAATTGACGCCACAGACAGTAGGCTTACTGCAAACAACTTCACGAACATGCTACTTTTCATTTGAACCCCTTTTCCTTCTTGTTAAAGGCCGATTAAGCCCGGTACTCCTACAAAGTGTAGGATACCTTAAGCTCAATTATTCTATCAGATACTTGTAAACTTGTCAAATTTATTGTCTCGTCTATTGACACGAATATAGTTGTATGATAGAATTCAAAGATTAATTTAACTAACTATAAACAAGCAAACGATGACAAACATAAAAAGAATGTTCAGTACGGTCGGGATAACGGCCTTTGTGGGCCTATTTAGTATCATTTTTGGGTCCTCTTTGATACCCGCAAACAGTGTAAATGCAGATGTTGTTCCCATTTCCGTATCTCTTTCTATTACGAATTCAATCTGTATTGGCCAACAGGCCCATTTAACTTGGTCATCGGTTAATGCTACCAGCACATCCATCAGCCAAGGCATTGGATCCGTCTCACTATCCGGAGATACATATGTTTCTCCAACTGTAACTACTACTTACACAATAACGGGAACTAATTCTTCTGGCGGTTATGGAACTGCTTCTGCAACTGTAGTTGTGACGGGTTCATGTGCAACACCGACTCCAACGCCAACTCCCACTCCCACTCCGACTCCGACTCCAACACCAACTCCGATGCCTACACCTGGTCAATGTGTTTTAGTTATTACAAAAAATGTTGACAGTTCGAATATATATAATGGTCAATATTTAAATTACACTATTAACTTTAATAATTCCGGAACCGCCGACTGTACTGGCGGAGGAGTTATGGTTAAAGATACGTTGGACGGAAATTTAATACCCATAAGCGAAAGTCATTCCGGTAATATCTTGGCTGGCTATGGCAGTAATCCTTGGTATGTAAGTTCCGGTAGAACTTTATTTTGGAATGCCCAAGTATTAACACCTGGTGAGTCAGGCTGGGTTTCATTTAGAGCGCAAGTTGATTCAGGTAATTCTTGCAACAACTTAGACATATCTAACAGAGCATTAACAAGTGCTACCGAATATAATAATTTTAACAATTGGATATCTAGCAATACTGTCCACACAAATGTAATTCCTCAATGTGCAACACCGACACCTACTCCTACTCCGACCCCGACCCCTACTCCGACATTTATTCCTGTTTCCCTTACCATCACTGCATCACCGAATACAATATGTATTGGCCAATCTTCTAATCTAGTATGGTCATCTACCGGTGCTACCAACACAACAATCAATCAAGGAATTGGACCTGTCTTACCATACGGAAATACATATGTTTCGCCAGTCGTGACTACTACGTATACTATAACCGGAACTAATTTTTCCGGTGGTTATGGAACTGCTTCTGCAACAGTGTTTGTCAGCGGTTTATGTTATACACCTACCCCAACTCCGACTTTTAACAATTTAACTCTAACCAAAAACGTCAGAGATATTTCTTCCTCTGATACTTCGGAATTTAAGACCGTGAACGCCAATCCGGGAGATACTGTAGAATTTATTTTGAGAATCAATACTTCCGGTACTGGTTATGCAAACAATGTAAGGCTGATAGATTATTTGCCTTCTCAATTACAATATCAGTATGGCTCTACCACAATTGACGGAGTATATACCGGCCAAGATGTTATTTCTAACAATTTATATCTCGGCAACATGAGCCCGAACAGCACAAAAGTTATAAGATTCAGAACTCAAGTCCGGGATGCATCGGTATTCAATTCCGGTTCTACTCAGTTGACCAACAACGCAACAGCCAGCGCTGATAATACCGGTTCAATTAATGACTATGCTTACGTGGTCATCAACAAAGGCCAGGTTTTGGGAGCTATAACCTTGCAGATTCAAAAATCAGAAAAAAATATTTCCAAAGGCGATACCGTAGAAAAAACATCTATGACTGCCTCTTCAAACGATACTGCAGAGTTTACCTTAAGAATAAAAAATCTTTCTTCTCTGACTGCTTATAATGTTATTGTCACAGATACTTTGCCGTTAGGAATGACATACGTTAACAACACTACAAGTTTGAACAATGTGATTGCCTCCAATGGAATTACCGGATTGGGATTGAATATCGGAACCTTGAGTCCGAATCAAGAAGCAGTAATTAAATTATATGCTACTGTAAATCCAGGAGTAACCAACACTTTGACCAATGTTTCTCAAGTAAGAGCTGACAACTATTCCCAGATAATTTCCAATCCGGTCGTGATAAATCCCGGAGTAGTTTTGGGAGCATTGGACATCAAAACAGGCGCATCTTCAACTTTCCTCTTGGCTTTATTGGCAGGACTATTTAGCACCCTCGGATTTTACTGGTATAAAGTAAAAATAGTTTAAGAAGATTATTACTAAAAAGGGTTGCCTCCCGGCAACCCTTTTTAGTTTACACAAATATATACTATAATTAACCTATGGATAATACATCATTTCAGCCGGGCGGTCAGGAACAACAAAGTCAGGGCCCAGTCCCGCAGGTCCCAGTTCAGCCTCAAGTTGAGGCACCAGTCACTCCTCCTCCGATGGAGCCGATGCCGCAAAAAACTTTCAAGCCGAAATTTATCGGTGTCATTGTTTTGCTTTTAGTTCTCGGTGCCGGTGCCTATAGTGCGATGTGGTATTGGCAGAACCAACAAGTCGCCCAAGAAGTTGCGCCGACGTTTACGCCAAGACCAGACGAGATTGCCAGTTGGCAAACCTATCACAATGACCAGTATGGATTTGAGTTTAAGTATCCGAGTGATGCAAAGATTCAAGAAGAAAATTTTATAAGTTCTCCTGTTGTGTATGAGAATAAATGTCGGGACACGTTTAAATCCTGCGTAAGAGTATCCCTCACTCTTTCTAACGGCCAGACCGTTAAATATAATCTTCAGTCCGGAGATGAATTTGGTAAAGATTTAAGCGGAAGTATAAAAAAAGAAAAAATTACTATCGATAACAAAGAGTACGAAATGTGGGTGGACGAACACAATTATATAAAAGTGATAGCTCAGAATTTTTCCATTTGGTTATATAATGATATTGGTCTTAGTGAAGTCAATTTATTTAAACAAATCCTCTCCACGTTTAAATTCATCCCGTAAGAGAAAAGCCGCCCCAAGGTGGCTGAAGCCACACGCTTTGCGAGGGCGTTCTCTAACGGGATTCACGAAATAATGCTAAAAAAGAATAAAAAATCTGGGCAAGAAATACAAGATGAGATATTTAGAAAAATGACACCGGATAAAAAAGTGGAGCTGGGTTCCGGTTTATGGTTATTGGCTAAAGAGTTAGCCAAAGAAAAAATTTGTTACAGAGTTCCTTGGCCGGCTAAAGCACGGCCAGGAAAACCACTCCGACCATGGAATCAATAGATCCAAGACAGTTGTTGGCAAAAGTCGCTAAAGTTTTAGACGAACTCGATATTCCGTACATGGTAACTGGAGGCATGGCGGTTTTAATTTGGGGCAGACCCAGATTCACTGCCGACATAGATATAATCATTGAACTCAAGGTGAATAATATTAATGCTCTTGCCTCATCGCTTATGAGTATTAGCGAATTTGGGTATGTTGATGAAGATGCGATGCGCGAAGCATTGAATAATCATGGAGAATTTAATTTTATAGATGGCGGATCTGGGGTTAAGGTAGATTTTTGGGTGATTGGTGACGACTCTCCTGAAATTAAGAGATTTAAAAACCGGCAATCCAAAGAAGTTTTGGGCCAGAAGGTCTACTTTATTTCCCCGGAAGATTTGATATTAAGCAAGCTAAGATGGTATAAAATCAGTCCTTCCAGCCGTCACTTGGAAGATGTGGAATCAATATTAAAAATATCGGGCGATATTATTGATAAAAATTATTTATTGGAACAGTCTCGGAAACAAGAAACTTGGGACGAGCTTAATAAGTTGATACAATAAAGCAATGGACGAACAATTACCACCCAACCTCATACAATCAGAATCACAATTTCAGGCTCCGACCCCGGAAATTCCTAAACCTCAGAATCTTTCTGACCGGTTAATGCCGTATCGGTGGCATATTGTCATAGCCGGCGGAATTATTATCGCACTTCTTTTTGGCGCCTATAGTTATGCAAAATATCTTAACCAGCAAAACGATAATGAAGTTGCCAAACAAGCGGAAGATACCCAGAAGAAAATTGATGAGATAAGACAAAAAAGGATTCAAGATCTGACCACAAATGGAACACTGACCGGTCATGTGACTATCGGGCCGAATTGTCCGGTGGAGCGTCCGGGCGTACCATGCACGCCGGCTCCGGAAGCATATGCCGCCGTTAGAATTGGTATTAATACAACAGACAACAAACAAACTCTTAAAGTTCTGGCACTCGATTCTTCTGGTAATTACGAAGTAAGTCTTGCTCCTGGAAAATATTCAGTTGGTACTTCACATAATGAAGGCACCCTTGGTATGGGTGCTGATTCATCGCATGTCGTTACCATAGAAGCCAAAAAAACAACTGTTCAGAATTTCAGTATTGATACTGGAATCAGATAACTTGATATTTATTTTGCAAGTTGTATTATGTAGATAGTTTTTTATGGTTTGTGGCAGGAAAGATATCCATGGAAAGCACAGAAAGAGTTGTCCTTTCGTTCAAGGATAAAGTTTTTACTGTGATATGCACCTTGGGTGTGATGTCTGTTATGGCGGGGATTTTTTCTCTGGGTTTGATACCCTATGTTGAGGTAACCGTGTGGCCGACATCTTTAAGACTTGTTTTGGTAGGTGTTGTTCTTGTCTGGCTCGCTGTTAAATTTGGCTAGGCCGGAAAAAGCTAAAAAGTCCGTTTTTACGGACCTTTTGTTTTATTAGAGGCCTTATCGGCGGGACATTTATTTAGGGGTTGACTGTGGATAGGCCTGTCTGATATACTAAGACCTACAAAGATATATGAACAAAACACTAATAAATAACATTACAAGCGGCTGATAAATCCTCCTTTTTTGGTGCTAAGTTGAACGAAGCCGCCTGTAAAGCGGTGTTTTCTTTGTCAAAAATTGAATTGACTTCTGGTGATAGGTTATATACTCTTCACGAGCAGTTAATTGAAAGCATATTGAAAAACAGATTTCTTTCTAAACAGCTTTTTTACGTTTGTTAGAAATCTCATAAGCGTTTCGTAAATTATCAAGTAGTTTACGAAACAGCGGGTAAGTAGAAAGTAGAAATAATCACAAACCCCGCCGTTGAAATGCCTTTGGTTATTCACCAACACTTTGAAATAAAAAATATCGTCATTTTCATAAATGTTGCGTAAATAGCATTGGCTATTGTGCATTGCACAATAGAGGCATTTCAACGGCGGGGAAACAAAAGAAATTTAATTTTACAAGGAATCATTACTCATTAAATATAAGGGCGCATGGAGGATGCCTTGACACTAAAAGGCGATGAAGGAAGTGGCGTGACTGCTTTAAGCTTCGGGGAGCCGTCTAGCAGGCTTTGATCCGGAGATATCCGAATGGGGAAACCCAATTGCGTAAACCGCAATTATTCCCCGACGTTACAGTCGGGGGAAGTATACCTGGCGAAGTGAAACATCTCAGTACCCAGAGGAAAAGAAATAGAATAGATACCCTTAGTAGCGGCGAGCGAAAAGGGCACAGCCTAAACCATTTTTCAAACAAGCAATTGTAGGGAGGGTGGGGTAATAGGGACGAGACACTTGAATTTTTAACATCGCGCATTTTGTCTGCGGTGTTAAAAGTTTAAAAGAAGTTACAAATCCGAACGTTAGCAGAATGGCCCTGGAACGGCCAACCAAAGAAGGTGATAGTCCTGTAAGCGAAAACATTCGGACTTCTGTTTTGTTACCTGAGTAGCCCAGGATAAGAATGTCCGGGGTGAATTTGTCCATACTACTGGATAAGGCTAAATACTTTTAGTGATCGATAGTGAACAAGTACCGTGAGGGAAAGGTGAAAAGAACCCCGGTTAGGGGAGTGAAATAGTAACTGAAACCATGTGCCTACAAAGAGCAGGAGTCCCTCCCCAGATTTACCGTTAGTTAATCGACAATTTTTAGCTAAAAATTGCTTTAGTAAACGCGATAAGTTGTATATAAAAGCTTAATGTGTTTGCAATGGTAAATCTGGGGAGGGATGACTGTGTGCCTATTGAAGAATGACCCAACGAGTTTATCTGAATTGCTACTATAAGTTCCTATGGAACGAATGGATAGGGAAACCGAGTGTTAATAGCGCGAATTAGAACTAGATACATCTGCCTCCGCCTTCGCCAGTTGGCGAATGGCGGAACGGGTGTATCTAATTCTAAGTGCAGTTTGGATAAGACCCGAAGCCAGGCGAGCTAACCATGTCCAGGGTGAAGCTTTTCGAAAGAAAAGTGGAGGCCCGAACCGGTTGATTGCGCAATATCATCGGATGAGGTGTGGTTGGAAGTGAAAAGCTTATCGAGCTTGGTAATAGCTGGTTCTCCCCGAAATGCGTTTTGGCGCAGCGGTGTATAGTAATTAGAGGGGTAGAGCACTGAGTGGTTTGCCGTGCCCTTATGGGTAGGTTTACCAAACAAACTCCGAATACTCTAATGAAATGTACGCCAGTGAGTATGCGAGGGCAAAGCTTCGTGTACGCGAGGGAAAGAGCCCAGATCACAAATTAAGGTCCCAAAATTAAAGCTAAGTGTTAAAGGAAGTATTTTGCCTTAGACAGGTAGGAGGTTGGCTTAGAAGCAGCCATCCTTTAAAGAGTGCGTAACAGCTCACTACTCGATCCTGATTTATCAGGAAGGCAAGATGCGCCGAAAATGTAACGGGGCTAAGCTTTATACCGAAATTGTGGATTCGTCCGATTTTTAATTGGATGAGTGGTAGGGGAGCATTCTTAATGCAGTGAAGGCCGACTGTGAAGTCGACTGGAGCGTTAAGAAGGGAGAATGTTGGGATGAGTAACCGCAAGTCTTGTGAAAGCCAAGACCGCCGAAAGCCTGAGGTTTCCTCCGCGATGACAATCATCGGAGGGTTAGGCGACCCTAAGCGTAACCTTGCTTACGGGCAAGGGATCGCGATGGTCAGCCGGTTAATATTCCGGCCCCGCTTATATATTTGAAAGGGATGACGGGCGACATAAGATCGAGCGCATTATTGGATTTGACGTCTTTGCTCGTAGGATAGGAACCAGGCAAATCCGGTTCCGGCCGCAAGGCATATCCGAGAGTGAAAGAAATTATCGCAAGGTAAAATTCGATCGAAGAGTGTTCCAAGAAAAGTCTCTAAAATTATTATATAAGCGCACGTACCGAAAACCGACACAGGTGGGCAGGTGTAAGTGCACCAAGGCGAACGGGTGATTATTGGCTAAGGAACTCGGCAAAAAAGCGGCCGTACCTTCGGAATAAGGCCTGCCACAGAAATGTGGCCACAGCTAAAGAACCCCTGGCGACTGTTTATCAAAAACACAACTCCGTGCTAAGCCGTAAGGCGATGTATACGGGGTGACGCTTGTCCGGTGCTGGAACGTTAACGGTGGAGGTGGTATGGAGCAATCTGTACTGCTGACGC
>Ga0209515_10001059_pt1 | contig 47575 bp, 40 predicted proteins | sample Subgroupgradi54m_FD_187454 | JGI IMG/M metagenome (GOLD analysis project Ga0209515, IMG submission 187454) | Subsurface groundwater microbial communities from S. Glens Falls, New York, USA - GMW60B uncontaminated upgradient, 5.4 m (SPAdes)... ... | reverse complement strand
TGCCTTGAACTACGAAACTCTTGTTTGGGTGTTCCTCCACAGGGGCATACGCAGACCGACGGGGCGAGTTTAAGGAATTTTTCAGCAGAAAAATATCCGGCCCCGAGGAAGGAATACCCAAACGTAATAAGTTTCGTAGTTCAAGGGGGGATACTATTGTACACTCATGATAATTATGGTATAATTATAACTATCAACCATATCTTTACTTTATGCCAAGATCAATGGATAGTTTTCGTTCACCCGAGAGCCACGATAGTAATGACGCCTCTTCAGAAGTTCTTAAAAACCCTGAACTTTCACCAGAGGACCGCCGAGAAATTTCAGAAGCAATAGAGTTGGCGGTAAAAGATGGCGGCATTGCCACAGCCATCCCCGAACTCGTCAAGCTGACGCCAGAAGAAATTGTCCTTAAGCAGAGTACTAACAAACCCCGAACACTTTCGGTTCGCTTCTCTGACTCTTTAAAAGGAAAACTTTTAGCTCTTTCTACGGCGCTAACCGCAGGAACTGCAGCCGCTGGCGCTATTCTGAACGCAGGACCAGGATACTCCGCCCCCCAGACCTATTCTATAGAGAGGTCTGAAAACGCAAGTCAGTCGATCGATGTCAAGCAGGGTGCCGAAGAGTTTGAAGTGACACTCGAGGACGCACAAGAAGATCCCAAAGCCCTTGCCGGCTGGAGACGGGTGCCAGGATCTGCACCGAACAAAGTAAAGTACATTCACATTGGCGGACCGCTCCAGGCATCGGAAAGTGTCACCATTCACGCGAGCGTCCCACAAGACGCAAAGAATCCTCGGCTGACCGTGCAGGAAAAAAATATTCACGACAACGAGGTCTCACTCCAGGAAATAAATGGCTCGCTCGTCGTCTCAACAAGTGGGGCTCAGCACGACACCGCGCCCCTCGAACACGCGGTCACTTCGATAGAAGGATCTTCGAATAAGAACAATCACGGCCCTGACTGGCAAGGACGGATGCCGTTGCGCCTAACACTTGGCAGACAGTTTGGGGACAGCGCAACAAATCCAACGACCCCAAAGCCATGGGCGCTTTCATTTGCCGGCGGATATGCATTTTCAAATATGACGCTTGGTGAGCTTGGCGTGATGGCAGGCATCAATTTTGGCCATAAAAAACTCGGGTGGAATCCTGATCAGCCCGTACTCATAGAAGGGTGGTGGCAAAAATCCGGCACAAGTTATGACTTTCATATTCGCCCCATTATTCAGGCAGGACTCACCGACCCAACGGCTGGTCTTGACGCAGGTGCCCATATCAAACTTCCAATACATAAAAACTCAGCGCTGGGACTTGGCCTCGACCTTCAAATTGCCGGCGCCAGGTCGCGTGACGGAAAGGGCTCAGCCGAGCGAACCATCATCACGTTTCCGCATGTTGTTGTCGAAATACCCGATATAACATCGATGGTCGGCGGTGTTGGAACAGTAGCATTCTCCGGTGGCATTGGATACGATCCCTATCGCCAAGAGGGGCTCATCGGAGCTGGCGTCAGTGTCCGACCACAAAAAAAATAGTTCACTATTTGCAACATAACCATCATACGATATGGGTATCGGGGATTTTTTCAGAGGCGTGACAGAGCCGGTCAGAAACTTTTTCGAAGATCGGACGACAAAAAAACAAGAAAAACAGCAGGAACAACAAGAATACGATAATAACTTTACCAAAGCGCAAGAACGGGAGCGTCAGCGTGTTACATTTGAACGCGATCTTAAAGCACTGATTGATGCGGGTGACCTAAACAAATTTCAAGAACGCGTCGACCAGGCGCGCGCTGATAGAATAATTATCCCCGATGAGGTCGCCATCTATTACAAGTGCATCCTCCTTCGGAAAAACAAAGACGCGGGACATTCGACTGAAGATCGTCTCAAAGAAGTTCTCAATATTCTCGACCGTGATGTCAAAAAGAAATTGGCGGGAGGAGCGATTAACTATTGTGAATTTCTCGGAAAACTTAATGCGATCGGCGTCATTTCTGACGATGAGTTTAATCAATTATTTACCCATGTATCTATACAACACTCTTCTGTTAAGCAGGTGTTTGAAGATGTGATTGGTCGAACAAGTAGATCTTCACTCGTTACCCTCTTTGAACAGATTGAGAATTCGAAAAAAACTACCAACGAAAGTTATAAAAAATATTTCCAAGGTATCGTGCCGGATACCGATCCAGCACCTCAAATACTTCGAAACATCAATAGGTTCGATCCGTTGAACGAAAAGTATATTGCAGCAAAAACGGATGAATATGATGCAAAGAAGAATAGTGATAAAACCGACCCATCAACAATCCAACGGCATACCGATGCACGAAAAAAACGAGATGATACTGAAATCGATCGACGTATTGCGTTTCGTGGTCTCAACAACTCAATCGTTACTGCAGCGAAAAACAAAACAGGAGTGGGATCCTTGGGATCCAATGAGGAATTTTCAAAAACACATGGTCCGCGCATCTATAACACCTTCTCCCGCATAAATGAGGATACGGAAAAGAATGCGATGGAGGCAATGCATGGCGGTGAGTGGTGGTATGAGAAGCAGGCGAGTGTCAAAGAAGCGTTTGACAGTATTCCAGCCCCGGTAAAACGCGTTGCGTCTATGCTCGCTATCGCAGGTTTTGGTGCGTTTACCGGACAAGCACTTACTGCAGGGGTCTACCATCTTTTTGGCGAAGTAGCAAAATCAACTATTCAGGGACGATTCATGAAAAGTATTGGTATCGCTACTGCGATTACGGGGCTCATGCATATTCCTGCGTTTCGAAAATGGGCAGAAAATGGCGCATCATCAGCCATTGCCGGCGAGACACAATCAAAGATAAACCAACGAGAGAAAAAAGGAGAAACCATATCGTTCGATACGTGGATGGGTGTGATGGGAGAACACGCTGACGAAGAGTGGAAAAAATCACAGACCATACCGGGAAAAATCGAACTTGGCGCACGAAAAGCATGGCGCAATAAACGTGTCATCGGTACCGCGTTTGCACTTGGTCTTGTCTCGGGAAGTATGTGGCAAATACAGGATCACTATCAGCACCTTCATGATGCAATAAACCAAACAGCGGCTGGTGGTGCAACAACACCCGCATCATCACCTTCGCCCTCACCAACACCCGAACCAACACCGACACCTCCTGCCGCTGGATCTCCAGAACCAGAAGCTAGTCCAGCCACGACAGAATCCCCCGATGCTAAAGCAACAACCTCGCCCAACCAACACATCCGCACAGTTGCTGATGTTATTCGAGCTAGAGGTACTAGTGGTATTCCTATCCCACAGGAAGGAAGGTTGGCTATAGTTGTTTCTGAAAAATGGGAAAATGAGCACCCTGGCCAGTACGCCAACGATAAGCGTATCACTAAATATATCATCCCTGGAGATGAATACCCAAAAACCCCCATAATGAGAACGTCGAACGGCGCTGTGCAAGCGCTCAATGCCGATAGTGGGGGCTGGGAGCCACTATCTTCCCAAGCCACACCAGAACCCAAAGGAACACCTGCTGCCACTGGATCTCCAGAACCAAAAGCTTCGCCTGGTGCAGCAGAATCACCTGACGTCGACGTAACGCCCCGGCCCAATCTAACCATCCGCACAAGTATTGATGATATTCGAACACATGGGATTCCTATCCCAAAGGAAGGAATGGACACCTTAGTTATTTCTGAAAAATGGGAGCGGGAGAATCCGGGCATGTTCACTCATTTCGCCGATAATAGGATGATGAACAAAATTATAGTTCAGGGAGATAGCTATCCAACAAACCCAATAATGAAAACATCGAGAGGCAACATACTCACTCTCTATCCTAATGCAACGGGTTGGGAGCCACTATCTGCCGAACCGACACCAGAACCTCAAGGAACACCCGGAACAAAAGGAACCCCGACACCGGAACCTACCCCGACACCTCCTGCTGCTGCATCTCCCGATACCAAAGCAACCCCTGGGACAAAGGCAACTCATGGAACAAAAACAGCCCCCGGAACAAAAGTTGCTCCTGAGCCTAAAGGAGGTCATTCAAAAACATCTGGTGCTGGCGTGACATCAACTCCTGACAAGGGAACGCATCTGAAACCCGACGATGTTACCATGCCGGACTATGGGAAAGTAGATCCTGTTCTTAAGGGTAGTGCTGTCATAAAAAATGTCATGGCAGGAAAACTTGAATCTCTGAGCGCAAAGCTTGGCGTAGGAGACCTTACCGGACGCACATCGACTCAAGTAGCGATACGAGTACTTGTTAGCGATATCTTTAGTGACTACTTAGACGAAAAATACGGTGACAATGCAATCCCTGTACATGAGCTGGGTAAGTTAGAAAATATCATTGGGAATCTTGAAAAGGATCCAACTCATCTTCGCCAAGAGCTTCATGGCATTATCGGTGATGAATCACTTGTAAGTCGGGTGGGTTCCCATGTAACTCTTAACCTCAAAAAACCGGACGTATTTCAAAAATTGTATTGGTGGGCAACAACAAGTGATAGCGTCGACCATTCCACGGTCGAAAAACTTGCGATGAAGACATCTCATGCTCGTTGGGAAAAAATTCTTGGGCACAAGGTACAGGACTTCGATTCTGTCTCCACGAAACATACCGGCGGAGTACACGATACCCACGACATGAAAAACCACACACCAAAAACACACGCAAAAGCAGCACACACACCAAAGCATGCTGCAGGCGTAAGAGAAAACCAAAAAACAGGTGCGGCGTATGGACCACCCGTACCTCCAACTGATATCCCGAGCGAACCATCAGAACCCTTCTCAAAACGATACACCGATATTAAATCGGGTTTTGATATTCCTCAGGATCATCGTACGGGTGGACCTGTTCCCGACAGTACTGCTCAAACAGCACCTCTTGAACCATCTATTGTACCAAGCCCAGCAACCCCCTCGATCGATGCGGAGCCAGCATCGGGAAGCGTACCGACAGGCAGTGCGACATCATTTGAGATTACCGGCGCTGAGCTCCAAGGTAGTGGACGAGGTACGAGCGCGCAACCTCCCGCGGAGCAACCGTCAGCACCACGTCAGGATGCTGTTATCACTGGTGCGGAATTAAACGAAAAGCCAAAAGGAGCGAGAGCAGATAAGGACACCACAAAAGAGCCATCACACGCACAACCCTCAGCTGAGGAGCTCGCCAAAAAAGAAATGGATACCCTGTTGTCGAAACTCGAAAAATCTCGCGGGATTCATGCATCGCTCGTCAAATTCGCAAGCCCCCTCAAGGTTGGGTATTTCGTCGACGCTTTTAAGAACACCAATCTTGATGCACTCTCATCAGATAAGCTGCGTATTCAGGCAATCATGAACAGCAAGGAGCTTGCCGGTGTTGTCTTTAGCGATCCTGGGGATGCGGAAAGCGCATGGCACCTCTTATCGCTCATCAAGGAAAAGGTACCAAACATCTCGAACGTAACATCAGCTGCAAGAAGTATGACTATTCTTGACTTTCTGAAAAGCAACCAATAATAATTAACTCTTTCATTCATAGATACCCCCCATATGAACACTCCATCTCAATCCTCATCGATGCCGGCATACCTTGGTGTCGATCTCTTCGATGAGCTGGGCATCGACAATTTCAGTGCTGAGGAGCGTATGCAATTTCTCGAATCGTTTCTCTTTACTATCTATATGCGTGTCATGCATCGTATTATGGAAGAGACCACCGAAGAGGACCAGAAGCAGCTCACAACACTTATCAATCAGCGTCCGATGGATTTTACAAAACTGCGAATGTTTTTAGCGACAAAATTCCCAAGCTTTGATGAAATTGAAAAAGAAGAGGTTTCAAAATATAAAAAAGAGTTACTCGAGGACATGAAACTTCACATGCCTGCTAACGGTTAAAGGGGCATTTCAAAAAAGCTCCGACACATCGGAGCTTTTTTTATTTTCCCGGTTCGCTTCCCTCTTCGAAACTTTGAATATCTTTTTTAGAGTTCAATGGTCGCCACATACCTTCGTGGTAATAGATGCGAAGTTTTATCTTTGGAAAGACGTCGTATTCCAAACTCCCTTCATCGGGCAAAACGCTCAGCAGTTCTTCTCGATTAAAACAGTACCACCCGCAGCTGATCCAGTCGGGTAACATTGGCTTTTCTTCAAACACCGCGTAGCCATCTTGTTCGAGCACTCGCCCAAAGGGCAAGCGTGGGTGGGCAACACAAATTGTATGTTCTTTTTTTTGCTCAAGAACATCTATCGGGATATCGGTAAGATCATCGCCATTCAATACCAGCACACGAGATGATTCGGCTTTTTGCATTGCCAACTTGAGCCCTCCACCCGTTCCTAGCGGTCTCTCCTCGACTGAAAAAACTATGTTCTGGTTCGGATATCGAGCGGTAACGTATTCTTGTACTTCTTTCGCGCCATGTCCCAGTGCGAGAATAATGGAATCAATGCACTGAAAAGAGTTGCGGTATTCGATCTGATGATCGATGATCGCTTTTCCCTTGACGGGCATGAGCGGCTTTGGCGTATCGCTCCCCATCCGCGTACCTTTCCCACCGGCTAAAATGATTGCATTCATAACAATGCTAATGATTTTGTATATACTTTTCTAAAAAAGCTTCGAGGTGTGCATGAGCATTATCCTCATCTTCGTCGTGCCATGCGGTGCTTTGCGTAAGCTTTGCAAGGACTTGACGAATAACATTATTGCCGATGGCATCCAGGACATCGTGATCAAAGGATGGAAACTCCAACGTATTTGCCACCTCTTGCTCGCGTTGTTCTCGCACGGCATCATCGAGCAGTGTACTAAACATGCTTTCCGTCACCATTGTATACGTGACCTTTGGATCGGCAAACGTAAGATCTGCCTGCAAGCGGGCGTAACGACTTGCATCTTTTCCATCGTATACTTGAAATTTTTGTTTTGGCGGTGTATCTGCCATAGATTGACCTGGTTAGGGTGAGTGATAGGATGAGTATAGTATACCCATTCACGGCAAGCAAGGAGGAGATCAATGCTCGACGCATTGACGAAATTCTTTACGCCAAAAATGGTTACGGTATATAGCGTCGATGTTGAGGTCACACTCGACCTCGAGTCGACGCACCCGCGGACACTGCGGGTCCCTCACAACATTCCGACCTCGTCGGAGCACGAAGCGCGCTCGATCGCTCTCCAAAGAGAGCGAGGCAAAGTGCGTGAGGTCGCACGACGGGGCGAGCCGCGAGTGGTCGCGGTTCGCCGAATCGAGATGAGGGAGGACTGGTAGGTGTCCTTTATTGCTGGCTCTGTCGTGTTTGGATGTACTCCGACCGACAGAGTTTTTGTTTTATCGATAAATAGCGTGAGTGCCTACCTCAAAAAAGAGTACTTCTTTTTCGGAAAGAAAAATAAACGTTACGCGATACGAATAGTTAATCCAAAATGCCCATGCCTCCTTTTCCTTACCCTGTAGTTTATGCGTCCTCAGTACTGGATGAAAGGGATTGCCTCGAAATATCTCTTCTTTTATCTGCGCTTGATGCTGGATTGTTTTGGGAAGTTTTTTATACTGCTTTTCAAATTGCCGTGAAACATGAATGATCATATCGCCACGTTTTATGTGATATTGGCAAGCGACTGTATGATTTTTGTCTTTCCACTTTTATGTGCTTGCAGGGCTCGCTTTACCTCTGCGTCTAAAGAAATTGCTTCCCTACCCGAGAGATAAAAGGTTGGTGTTGCGTGCTCCAAAAGCCGCTCGTATTCTTCGAGTGGCAAAACAACTACTCCGCCACTTTTGTCGATATATTTTTTTTGCAAAGAGATTGTGGACATACAATGCATTCGATAATTTATGATGCTATAGTAGCAAGAATTTACGTGATTGTCAAAATTACCCGCCTTCCGTATCTCTGTGTATATGCTATAAACCGGCCCTTTCAACAACGGTATCTCTCTGCTTGGCGTACGAATCAGTACCCTTTATACAAATAGTTGGTTCTTTGGATGTTGGTTCTTCGAGTGTATTCTTAATCCGTATAAAATCTTTTATCGGCACCGGCGGATGATAGTTCTGGCACACTTTGCTCATGCAGCGCTTTCGTGTGCCGAGACGTTTCTTTGCGACCTGTTCTGGTGTCTGAAATCGCAAAAGAAAAAAACGTGCGCGGCATTTCTTTGTGATACTCATCAGTGCTTCTCGATAGTGCACCCGCGATGAATTCGCGTCGTAAATAACACTCAAACCATTCATGAGTGCATCTTCTGCCAATGCGTCCATAACGGGATACACCAGATCGTGTTCAATTTGAGTATACTTTGGTTTTCCAAACATTGCTTTTCGTATCCGGTCACTATTCAAATACACCAGATGAAATTCATGAGCAAACTTACGACAAAAGGTGGTCTTCCCCGCTCCGGGCAAACCCAGTGTCGCAAACAGAATCGGCCGTTGGTTACTTTCCTTTATCATACGGGAAAAAAAGAAAACCGAATATGTTTTTGAAGGGCTTTAAAATCCTTCGCATCAAACGTAAGGATGCGCGAGATACTTTCTGACCGCATAACGACCGCGGTGCTGCAGTCAACGAAGCTAATATCTTTGTGCTCTACTGCCTGGAATAGCTCCCATGTATCGTTCTGGAGGATCGCATCAACATGAATAATCTCTAGATTCGGATTTGACAAAATATACGCTCCTGCCTCTCGCGCAACAGATTTACCGCGTCGCTGTGAAAGTACGGTTACCGTTTCGAGAAAGATAAGATCCGAAATAACAAGCGGCACTGCGCGTTGGACAAGCGTACCTGCGATAGAATTCGCGCGAGAATAGAGAGAGTCGGTTTTACTGAAGAGACCGACGAGAAAATTTGAGTCAACGAAGACCCGCTCAGATGTTTCCATAGAGGTACTTGTCCATATTCGTGGCAAGATCCTTCGGTCCCTTTATCCCAAGAGCGCCAATCCTTTTTCCTGCTTGTTGGAGCGTTTCCGCTTTTCTCACCGTCTTTGGTTTCTTGCTCTGTAATTGCGCGCTCAAAAAAAGACGGATAACATCGGATGTTGTCGTATCCTGTTTTCGCGCGATTTCTTTCAACGCAAGGAGCTGTGTTCGTGGAAGATAAATTTGTGTTCTTTGCATATATTGCTAATATACACCGCGGTGTATGCTTGTCAACCCCGCTGCGCGGCGCTAGGATTTTGTCAGGGGAAAGATTGTGATCCTATAATGATATGATAAACCCGTTCAAACACTCTCGCAAATTCATCGTGGTGTTCTCCAAGGTATGGAAGAATTCGATGCGGTGCTCCGGGAACAGTATAGAGCTCTTTGTATTTCGCGTTTGGCGTGTCTTCATCGAGCGCATCATATATCCCCGAAGGAATGAGTCCATCATTTTGTGCGCCAATCACAAGAAGCGAACCGGTAAACTCGCGCATGATATTCCACGTATCAGAATCCTTCCATCCATCCTCATCTGCATTAATAACATCATGAAATCGATCTTTATAGGGGGCGGTCAATGCTCTCCTGGGGTAGAAAGCGGGAACGAACAATATAAGTGCGGCAGCTGGATAGTGTTGCGTAAGGCGTATCGCCGTATCGGCGCCCATACTCGCACCAACAAATATCATTGGCTTTTGAAAAGAACCTGCATCGATCACTGCTCGCGCCTGCTCGAGGCGATCTTCAAGTGTCGACCCGACGATATCCCCGCCCGTCTGACCATGACCAATGCAGTCGAAAGCGGCTGAGGCAATACCAACCTTTGCCAAGTGCTGACGCAACATATCAAACCGAGCCGACCCCTCATCAGCAGCGCCATGCACAAAAAATATCCGCGGATCGCCCGATCCGTAGATGGTTGCCTTCAACACGGTATTGTTATACGGAATATCAAGGTATCTCATAGTTATTTCAATGTCATCGACAAAAGAATGGCGGCAAGAGGTGTCACGGCAAGCCCAACATACTGATGATTTTTTAATTTCTCCCTGTTTAATGTCAATCCCAACAGTGCTGCCAATACGATATAACTTTCGCTGATGCTGGTTGCTATTGCAATCGGTATCGAGAGCGTGCTATACGCAAAGGCGACCCATGCGATATTGTCGATAATACTCACACCAAAAAGAAGCGGTGCATGTTTTTGGATATCTTTTTTGAGCGTGGCGAGTTTGCCCGAACGTATAATATATATCAACAGAACGCTTGCCATGCCAAAACTCGTAAACCAATTTACCAAGAGGGGGTGTGACTCACGCGACCCGACACCAAAAAGAAAGTTTGCACTCCCCATCGCGATCGTTGCTATGATAGCATACGCAATGCCCTTTTCCCACTTGATTGTTTTAAGATGAGAAAAGCTTTTCAATGATACGAGCATAATTCCCACGACCACAAAAAACACGAGGAACATTTGAAGATAATTCAGCTGCTCCTTTATAATCAGAGCACTTAACGATGCGGTGATAATAATCTCAAACGCGTAAATTGGCTCAATAGCCGAAAGCTTGCCAATTCGAAGCGCCTCAAAATCAAAGAGCGACGCAAAAAAAATCACAAGCGTTGTCAGAATGAGCAATGTTATCGTGCCCGTATCTCCACTCGCTATCAGTGAAAAGATGTCATCATAGACAAAGGGGAAAAGAACGATACCGGCAAACGCGGTGATGCAAAAAAGCGCGATAACATCACCAAATTTCCGCGCGCTCCGCTGAATGAGGAAGTCACCAAACCCCCACGACACCAGCGCAATGAATGCAAATATGATGCCCATAGTTTTTATCCTTCAAGAACATGTATCATGGTTGATTTTTTTCTTCTCTCTCATAGTAATTAACCACGAACGAGTCCGCGTTTAATTATTTCATTTTCGACTTCGATCCTTTTAAAATTGAGCTGCTTAAATAAATCTGGCGTGTCAGGGCCTGATGGACCAAATACTACATGGCCGGACTCTGTCATTTGACCAAGATGAGAAAACTGCCTGTTAAGTATTTCATTATATGCTCTGTGCAAATCAATAAGTTCCTCGTCATTACATGATGCTATCTTTATTGCAAGCAAACTTTCTACCGATCTTTTCTCTTCCATATATTTTAATGATCTTATTTTTAATCTTTTACGTATATCATGCACCGTGACACTTTTTGAAGTGCTATTTTAATGGATCGTCAGTGCGGCGCGATCTCATTTCTACTGCGATGTAAATTTTTCTACCATTATTTTTTCCGCTTTCCACATAGCGTCATAATCTGCTGCGTGATGACGATGTCGACCCTTGCTGGCAATTGTAAGGGTTGATAGATTCTTGACTTGAGTATTGAGAGTTGCTTGAATCAACTGGTTATCAATAAGCATGTCATCTTCTGCAAAAATAACATAGGTCGGCGTGCTTATTAAGCTGTTTTCAGTTTTTCTTCTTAGTACTTCTGCCACCATTTGCTTATTTAGCTCATTTTTCTGGAACCTGACAGCACCCCCTCCTAATGCATAATTATCTGATAGCTTACTTACCCCGGAAGCTATGAAAAGATTGGCACGAGAGAGAAGCGCCTTATCATCAACATTCCTTAACTTCACATTGAGATGATCTTTATCTAGTACGGGGGTTTCCAGAATTGCACCCTTAATGTTGTTTCTTTGTAAAAACTCTTGATCAGAGGGATTGCTTATTAATCCATAAACGATCATTGATCCAAACGAATTTCCATGAAGCACAATATCGCCACCGCCTGAAAGGCGAATAGCATCCTCAATCGCCTTCTTCAAGTTATTATATGCAAAAGGCTCCTGATACGTTTTCAACGCGATAGCATTATATGCTCCGTCCATCGATTTATACATACTACCGCTGTATTCTTCGCCGTCTGCGTTAAACCCCGGAAGATGAAGCACCCAAGTATTACTAGGAGTGGAGGCCTCCATTTGAACAAAACTAAAAGTTTGTCCTTCCGCTTCTATATTAGCAATTTTTTGTGGTGCAAAATTAAATTTTGTTTCAAACGTTTTCATATGATTACACACCATGGCACTTTTTATACTTCTTACCTGAACCACAGGGGCAAGGGTCGTTCCTGCCAACTTTTTCTTGACCACCGGCAGTGTGGGTGTGCACTTCCTGATTTGCATCAGAGGCAGAAAACACGGCGTTCTTTGGCAGTATCGATACGTCTTGAGCCACCTCCTCTGTCACACCACCAATTTTGAACAATGTATAGACGACTTGCTTGGTAATCATCGCCATAAGTTCGGTAAAGAGACGATACGACTCCTTCTTGTACTCAACGAGTGGATCTCTCTGACCATATCCACGAAGGCCGATACCGGTGCGCAAATGGTCGACCGCCTCAAGATGCCCAACCCAGAGATTGTCCATCGTACGGACCAGGAGATCTTTGTGCAGATGGGTAAGGGCGACAGCAGGATTTGTATTGGGGTCGGTCTTTGCAATGACCTCGGCGATCCGCTTTTCAAAACTATCGTAAGCGGTGCGCGCAAGGGTAAGGAGATATTCAATAATCTTAGTGCGCGCATGCGCATCGGCGAGCTTATCGCCGGCGGTGTGTCCGATATCATCCAGTGACTTCCTATCCTCTGCTGAAAGCGGGAAAATAGTATGAATCACTTCGTAAATCTCTTGGATATTCCATGACCCCTCATCGTCGCTGTGCGTATGGAACATGACGACGTGTTCGATCTCTTGTTCGATCATATCCGCGACTATTTGCTTCAGGGACTTGTTCGAAGGTTGTAGGGGTTTTTGATCAGATTCAGAATTCGCAATTCGCAATTCGCAATTCGCAATTTCTTTCTGAAATTCCTCGAGAATATCACGCCGTCTCTTATAAATAATCTCCCGATGTTTATTGATAACATCGTCGTACTCGACAACGTGTTTGCGCGTATCGAAATTATGACCTTCTACTTTTTTCTGCGCCTCTTCGATGGCTTTGCTGATCATCCCGTGCTCAATAGGCATGTCGTCAGGAAATTGAAATCGATCCATGAGCCCCTTGATACGGTCGGAGCCGAAAATACGCATAAGATCGTCTTCGAGCGAGATAAAAAACTGTGTAGATCCCGGATCTCCCTGACGTCCTGAACGACCACGCAACTGGTTATCGATACGCCGTGACTCGTGCCGCTCGGTACCAATCACATGGAGCCCCCCTCGTTCACGTACTGCACGTGCTTCATCCTCCTCTGGAGGATTGCCTCCCAAAATAATATCGACGCCACGTCCTGCCATGTTTGTCGCAATGGTCACTCCTCCCTGTCTCCCTGCTTGCGCAATAATCTCTCCTTCGCGTTCGTGATTTTTTGCATTCAATATCGTATGGGGGATACCCTCTCGTTCAAGAAGCGCCCCCAGAATTTCATTCTTCTCAATAGAAATGGTACCGACAAGCACGGGCTGACCCAATGCGTGCCGTGCTTTTATCTCCTCGACAACGGCCGCGTATTTCCCCTGTTCATTTTTATATACCCGATCGGAAAGATCGGCGCGCACTGTCGCGCGATGCGTTGGAATTGTAACAACTTCAAGTTTATAAATCTTTGAAAATTCTTCGGCTTCCGTTGCGGCGGTACCCGTCATACCGCCGAGCTTGCGATACATGCGGAAATAATTTTGAAATGTAATCGTTGCGTATGTCTGGCTTTCACGCTGAACCTTGACTCCTTCTTGCGCTTCAATGGCCTGATGGAGACCTTCCGAATAGCGGCGGCCTTGCATGAGACGACCCGTAAACTCATCGACAATAACGACCTCGCCATCTTTTACAACATAATCACGGTCGCGCTTGAATAATGTATGTGCGCGGAGTGCTTGCTCCATGTGATGGACAAGTGACACATGACGCGCAGTATACACGTTATCGATACCAAGTGCTTGCTCCATCTTGTGAAGCCCTTCTTCAGTCAGTGTTGCCGCACGCATCTTCTCATCGACGTTGTAATCCTCGGTCTCCTTGAGATGGGACACGAGCTTTGCAAACGTATAATACAACTCCGCTGATTCGGCGGCGGCGGCGGAAATAATCAACGGCGTCCGCGCCTCATCGATCAGAATACTATCGACTTCATCGACTATCGCAAAGTTCATCTCACGCTGTACCATATCCCCTAAACTCGGGACAAGGTTGTCGCGCAAATAATCAAATCCGAATTCGTTATTTGTACCGTACGTAATATCTGCCGCGTATGCCTCTTTGCGCGAGCAGGGACGGAGGTAGCCATATTCAATACGAAAACTTTCTTGCGCTTCCGACTCGTCCTCATTTTTTGGCGGAGAATAATCCGGATCGAAGACATACGCCGCCTCATGCTGAATAGACCCAACCGTCAACCCGAGCGCGTGATAGATTCTCCCCATCCACACCGCATCGCGCTTTGCCAGATAGTCATTTACTGTTACAACGTGTACCCCCCTCCCCTCAAGCGCATTGAGAAACACCGGCAACGTCGACATCAGTGTCTTACCTTCTCCGGTACGCATTTCGGCAATCTGCCCGCGATGCAACACAATACCCCCCATGAGCTGAACATCGAAGTGACGCTGACCAATAGCGCGCTTGGCCCCTTCGCGACACAGCGCAAACGCTTCGGGCAATATTTCGTCGAGTGTTTTTCCGTCTTTGCCAATACTCGCCCGCAAACGTTGTGCTTCCAGCTCCAACTCCTCGTTGGAACGATGAAGATACCGTTCTTCAAGCGCGTTAATTTTTTCAACGAGTGGACGAAGAACGTCGATGACTTTTTTATTCGGATCACCAAACAGGTTTGAAAAATTCATACTTATTCTTTCCCGCGTGCTGCTCTCGCCGCTGCCTTATCAACTTGTCCTTCTTTATCTTTATGATCAGTGAGCAACTGTTTCATTTTTCCAACGGCACAGTCAAGTGCCACCACAATATCCGAAGACGTTTCGTGTGCTCGAAGAGGAAGATTCCCATGACATAAAAGATGAGCCGTCAATTCAACTGATGCCACATTACCTTTTTTATGATGATGGTCATGAGAGACCTCAACCACCATATCCCTGATCGTTGAACAATAGCGGGAGAGTGTCTGTACTTTTTTTTCAATCAATTCGTCGGGGGTTACCTGATCTTTTTTCCCTTGAATAATGATATTCATAATTATAATTTGCTAATAATAAGGTAGCGGTAACGGACTCTCGCTGGTGAGTACAGTTCTAGGCGCCGACGAGGAACGGAGTAAGGTGTATACTGTTATACACTGTCGAGTACCGCAGTCGAGCAACAACGAAATGTGCCGCCAGCGAGAGTCCTATTTTAAAAATTTTTCCGCGATCCTCCATACATCCCCTGCTCCCATTGTAATGAGAACATCGATTTCGTCAATATGAGCAGTAATCTCTTGGAGGGCCGCGGCATGAGTACCAACATAGCGTGCATTGCTGCTAACGGCGTCAATTGCATCGGCCAAATCTCTCCCATGGATGCCTCCCTGCTCCTCCCGCGCAGAGCCATAGATATCAAGGATAAGGACTGCGGCGACAGACGCAAATGCCTCGGCAAAATCGTCGAGTAACTCTTTTGTTCGCGAATAGGTATGGGATCCAAATACACACCAGATACGAGCGGATGGAAAAGAGGCGCGCACGGCGTCAAGGGTTACGACAACCTCTCGCGGATGATGGGCAAAATCGTCGTACACATGTATATTCCCCCTCTCTCCCTTATATTCGAATCGTCGAGTCGTTCCCTTGAAGCCCTCAAGGAGCTGGGCGGCGAGAACCACGTCGACAAGTCCGAGCGTATCACAGAGTGCTATCACGCCAAGCGCATTGAGAACATTATGCGTCCCGATCATCTGCAATGAATAACGTCCACAATTCTCACCACGACGCATAAGCGTATACCGCACCGATGGGCCATCCACTTCGATAGCGGAAACCGTGTAAGGAAAATCAGTGTGAGTGCCGTAGCGAATAATACTCTTTGCATTGTCCTGATGACACACTCGCCCAACTCCAGGATCGTCACCACAGACAACAACCACTCCACTCTCGGAAATTGTCTTGCGTATAAATACTTCGAATACGGCATCGTACTCCTCAGATGTAGAAAAGTAATCGGGGTGATCGTAATCGACATTGGTAAGCAGGAGCGCGCGCGGGTGATAGTACTGAAATTTATTTTCATATTCATCGGCCTCAATAACAACCGTTGGCGATGTGCCGGCAAACGCATTTGACCCATACCCCGACAGTGTCGACCCAATGAGTGCTGTTGGATCACAGCCCGCTGCTTTGAGCACATGGGTAAGCATGCCGGTGGTGGTTGTCTTGCCATGCGATCCGGCAACAGCAATACCGGTGGCGCTGTTCAACAGTATTCCAAGTGCCTCGGGATAGGAGAGCACGGGTATGCCCCTTTTCCTTGCGACAGAGACCTCATCTGATTCTTTCCATGCTGTTGAATAAATAATACAGTCAAGATTGTCATGTTCAATATGCGCAGACGAAAACTGTTCGCATGGTATCCGATGCGTGTCGAGGATATCGTCGGTAAAAAACGTTTCATCGACATCCGATCCGCACACTTTTTTCCCTTTTTTTTGCAAAATAGTCGCAAGGCCTGATACCCCCGCGCCTTTTATTCCAACGCAATGAATGCGAGTCACCTCATCAAATGTTTTCATATCCGGTCAAACAATGTTGCCATTTCAGCTATAAAAATTTCCCGCACCATACGCATTCGAGCGATTATTCCTCGCCAAAAACCGTACCGCACTTCCTTGATAATATGCGTTAGTCCCTCCATGCGCACCAAGCGTACTGGTATCCGCTTTTTTTTGCAATACGCGTTCATGATTGTCTCGATGCCGAATCGCTTTGAGGAATGATGCTGAACGATCTGCAAAAAAATATCGCGCGGGAGCGCTCGCTCCCCTCCGATGACTGGAAGCACATTCTCCATCATCCATGTTGCCAGTACTCCTCGATCCCGGATGCCCACGGTCATGCCGACTCCGCCGGCAATGACCGGCTCTACCAACGCCGTTACATGACCAGGCGTCAGGCCTACCAGATCGGCATCGGCAAAAAAAAGAATGTCCGCGTCTGTGTGGGCGGCACCGGTTGCCATAGCTCCCGCTTTCCCCTGATTCTTCTGTCGTATCACTCGAACACCCTCCTGCTGCGCCACCTCTGCCGTTCTGTCGGTCGAACCGTCGTCAACGACAATAATATCGCTCAATTCCAAGCTCTTTTTGAGAACTCGCAAAACCTCAGCGATATTTCCCTCCTCGTTGTACGCCGGCACAATCGCGGTAATACGAGCAGGATTGAAGAGCACGGATCGAGGCGTGAGAATATGATTCATACGAGCTTCTGTATCATGTCTGCAACTTTTTTTGCCGCGTCAGAGGGAAGAGCTGTTTTCATATTTTTTGACAACCCGCCTTGCGCGTGAGTACTCTCAAGTAAACCACTAACTGTTTGAATAAAAATTTTCGGCGTAAGCGTTATGTTCGACAAAACGAGCGCCGCTTCACGAGTAAGAAAATAGTTCGCGTTTTTTTCCTGATGAGTATTGGGTATTGGAATAATGATAGTTGGCTTTCCCAATGCCGATAGTTCAGCGAGCGTACCCATTCCTGCGCGAGTCACCACGACATCGGCAAGTGATTCAAACGCTATCATTTCATCGCTGGGAAATTCAAAAGGATGATACCGATGATAGGTACGAGCGAGCTCTTCGCTGTTCCCCTTCTTTCCTCTTCCGGTAATATGAATAATGTGTGCGTACTGGACCAACGACTCGACACACGCTTCGACACTCTCATTGAGCGATTGAGCACCCGTTCCACCTCCCATAATAAGCACGCTCTTCTCGCCAGCGGTAATATGCAGCCGCTTTTTGATGGCGAGGGACATACGGTGCAGCGCGGCCTGTTGCTCGGCTAATGTCGGAACGCGGGTTGGTATCCCAACCACTACTGTTTTTTTGGAGGGAAAATACTGTTTTTGTTCTTGTGTTGCGACACCGACCGCAGCAGAAAAGCGCGCGCCGATAAGGTTCGATAAACTTGGTTGGAAGTCGAGTTGCAAGGTGACGCTTTTTTTTCCAAGGACAGAACCTGCCGCAACAACAGGAACGCCGACATATCCGGCTGCGTGCAGTATGATGTCGGGTCGAAAGCGCCAGATATGCCAAACGGCCTGCAGTATACCGATAAGGATAAGGAGTGGATCGAAAAAATTTCGAATGCTCACATATCGTCGCAGCTTACCCGATGCTATCGATATAAATGGTATGTGATAGGTGTGTATGAGTTCGCGTTCGGGACCGCTTCGAGTGCCTATCCAGAGTGCCTCCACCGATTGTCCTTGCTGTGCGTATCGAGCCGTGAGCTCTTCATACACCGCTAATTGCGGCGTAACTGACCCGAGCGTTCCTCCTCCAGTAAATAGAATTCGCATGAGAAAGCGTTTAGCGTTTAGCGTTTAGCGTTTAAAATTTAGAATCCTTAACGCTATACGCTACACCCTATACCCTACTTTTCGCGTGTCGCGATATATTGACAAGAATGCCAACACTGGTCAAGGAGACCAAAAGCGCCGACCCACCATAGCTCACAAAAGGGAGCGGTATACCGGTCAGTGGCACGAGCGACACCATTGCAGCAATATTAATAAAGGCCTGAAAAATAATCCATGCCGTAATGCCGATGGCAACAAATTTTCCAAAATCATCGGGTGCACTTCGGGCTATTTTTAATCCCCGATACGCAATAAAACCATAGAGGCAGAGGAGAAATGCTCCGAAAAAAAATCCCATCTCCTCGGCAATAATTGCAAAGATTGAGTCCCCTGTCGCTTCCGGCAAATAGGCAAATTTCTGACGCGAATGCCCAAATCCGCGTCCAAACAACCCGCCCGATCCAACAGCAAGCAGCGCCTGATTAATGTGATACCCAACCCCCAATGGATCGAGTTCGGGATGGAGGAATGTCATAAACCGCTTCAACCGATAGGCGGCAGTATTAATAAGAACAATAAAAAGCGTGAGCGCGGCGCCCGCCGCAAGCGCCAGATGAGGCACTGCAGCGCCACCGATAAAATACATCGTAAACGCAATAGCCGCGATAACCGCCATTGTTCCGACATCCGGCTGGAGAATAACCAAAAAAGCAATCGTTCCGATAAGGACAATGAACGGAAGAAACCCATAAGAAAAATCCTGTAACTTATTTTTCCCTTTACTCGAAAGCCACGAGGCGAGGTACAAAAGAAATGTTAACTTGACGACTTCTGACGGCTGCAGAAGAAGTGGGCCAATATGAATCCAGCGACGTGCGCCCCCATACTCAAATCCAATCCCCGGGAAAAAAACAAGTATCAAGAGAATGAGGGAAATAACAAGCAGTGGAAGTGAAAATTTCTGCCACACGTGATAATCAATCCTGGATGTAATAAAAAAAAGGATGAGACCGGGAAGGAGGCCAAAAAGAATTTGATGAATGACGTAGTAGTGCTGCGTACCAAATTTCTGATAGGAAAGAACGGCCGATGCCGATGAAAGAAGGACGATGCCGATGAAAATGAGTAAAAAAAATGCGGCAACAAAAAAATAATCCGGCTTTCCTTGGTCAGATTGAAATAAAGAAAAACGGAATAATTTTGCCGATCCTCTACGGGGCATGAAGCGAGGGTATAGGGATTAGGGGATAGGGGTTAGTACCTACGGAATGAAAGATAAGGGAAAACCTTATGGATCGAGGTGTTTTATTTCTTCCAGAAATTGATTTCCGCGGTCGAATTCATGCTGAAACATTCCGAAGGAAGCAGCTCCAGGAGACAAGAGCAGTATATCACCTTTTGTGCTTAACCGCCACGCGTGCTGTACTGCTTCACGCATCGAATTCGCATACAGAGCAGTGCCCGTATATCCGGCAGCGTGCGCTGAGCTAAAAAGTGACGGCGACGCTGTCCCTGAAAACAGTATCAGTGCCTTGCAATACCGTGCGATCGCCAATCCCATGCCGGTAAAATCAAGATTTTTATCCGCACCACCGGCGATAAGGATAATTTTTTTTGATCGCTGCCCGAGGGTTTTGAGTGCGGCAACGCTCGCATCGGGAGAAGTGGCAGCGGTATCATTTATGATTGACCGGCCGTTCATCACGCCAACATGTTCGAGACGACCCGGAACACCCCGAAGAGAAAGACACGCCTCCCGCATCGCTTGCGGGCTCACTCCATAGATCATACCGACAACACACGCAGCAAGCACATTCTCCTCATTATGCACCCCCTTCAATGGCAGATCAGCAGCCGAACAAATCCTCTCAACAACACTATCGTGACGGACACAGAGTTGCTTCGTTTTTTTCTCAAGAAATGCTCCCTGCTCAAATGGTGCGTGTATCCGAGAAAACCAGTACCGCCTATCAGTATCGACTTCATCGCCGATCGCTTGTGTCAACGGATTGTCGTAGTTGAGAATAACAGCGCCCTCACCCTGCCCGCTCTTTTGAAACTGAGTGATACTCTTTTTTGCTTCGATGTAGGCATCCATCGAATCGTACCGGTTCAGATGATCGGGATAAATGTTTGTAATAACGGCGGTGCGTGGACCCAGGCCGTGCTCGGTAAGAAGCTCGAGTTGCCAACTTGAAAGCTCAAGGACGACCGGGGCACTGTCCCCCGCAACACTCTGCTCGCGCACTTTGTCCAAAATGGAAAAAAAAGAAACAGCGCCATCCGGCGTTGCAAATCCTGCTGCAACGGTCTTCGGATAGTTCATTTTTAAAATTTCTGCGATACACAGGACTGTCGTTGTCTTACCGCGAGTACCCGTGACGCCAATCGTGTTGGCAGAGGGGGTGCAAGAAAAAAAAATGCTCGCATCGTTGTGGATGGGAACGCCTTTCTCTCGCGCCGCCATAAGCAGCGGGTGTTCCCGGGGAACACCGGGATTCTGTATGATACTATCCGCGCGCATGACATCCTCGATGCGATGCTTACCGAGAATATATTCTGGTGAAATGAGACGCGCGGTAGGGTGTGCCAGACGATACGAGTTGCACAGCGTTGTCAGTCGAGCAATGGATGGCTCAAGTTCCGCTCGCGTCTTACTGTCGGTAATAATAACTTCGGCCCCCTGACGAAAAAACCAATGTGCCGCGGCAGCACCGCCACCATGCAAACCAAGACCGAATATCAACACCTTCTTTCCGTAAAAATCTTTTGGAGACATACTTAATACAAACCGCGCTCTACAAGTACTATAATAAGTCCCACAACTGCCAATATTCCTGCGATCACCCAAAATCTCATAACAATTGTCGGCTCCTTCCATTCGCGCGCTTCAAGATGATGGTGAAACGGCGTCGAAAGAAACACTTTCCTCTTGAAAAATTTCTTCGATATGACTTGAATAATGACAGAACCGGTCTCGAGGACGAAAAGAAATCCTATAACGGGCAGGAGAAGCGCGTAGTTTGTCAGCATGGCCACAATACCAAGGGTAATGCCAAGAGACATTGCCCCCGTATCCCCCATCATAAATTTCGCCGGATAGATATTGAACCACAAAAAAGCAAGCAATGCGCCGATGATCACTCCGCAAAAAGCCGATAAATCATATTTCCCTTCTATAAATGCAATGGCGCCGTACGAAGCAAATGCAGCGAGGAGTGTTCCTCCCGCAAGCCCGTCCAAACCATCTATTTCGTTGACTGAAAAGGCGGTGGCAATAATAACAAGCATGAAAATTGGAATGTACCACCACCCAACCGCAATATCGCCGATGAAAGGAACGTGGAGAAAATCCCATCCAAGCTTGGCGTAGAACCACCATGCGCCAACAAACGCGATGCAGGTATAGAGAATAAAACGATGGCGCATCCTCAACCCCCCGCCCAATGGGCCGATCTTTTTAATATTGAGAAAGTCATCGACAAGACCAACGAGCGCTGAGGCAACCAATGCTCCAAGCGGTAACAACACTTGTGCGCGAGTCAAAAAATTCAGCTGGATAAAAAATTGATTGTCGACGACAAGAGAGAGATAATAAAAAAAGAGCGCGAACAAAAACGTCGTCATCCAAATCAGAACTCCCCCCATCGTCGGCGTACCCTCCTTACTCTTATGGAGCGCGAAAAAAATTGGCGCCGATGCTTGATCGCGTATTCGCTTGACCAGAGAGTACCGAATCAAAAAACGGTAAAGGATCGGCGTCCACACCCATGCCCACAGGAACGCAAGTGTTGTTAAAACGGTTATTTTAAAAATAACAAAATGTGGCATAGCGAAGGACATTGTTAAATGGTTACATTGTTACATTGTTTGAATGTCTCATTCTGAAAAAATCATCTTAGCAGGCAAGCAATGTAACAGTGTGGCAATGTGACAATGTGACAATTTAATAAAGGTTGACCTGGAGGAGTAGGTATAATGAAAAAACCAATATCACCTGGACCGCCAGTGCTGCTGCAGCAAGCGCGATCGAGAAACGGCGTTCGATGTGATATAATGTTCTGCCGAGAAAATAATTGATACCCAATATGAGGAATCCACACAATGGAACAAGAAAGAGTGAAAACCACTGTGCGACGAAGTCCGTACCAAAGAGTATCTTGTAGTGGAGGGTGATGTACTGCGTATCAGAGGTAGCAAGCGTGTCAAACCCAAGAAAGAGGAGCGTCCACAGGACAGCATGCAGGAGACAACCAAGGAAAAAAACAATAAAAAAAAGGCGATCTCTAAAGAATGCTCGAGTATAGACGGCGTCCAGGAGTGGATGAATCATACATTGGTGAACTTACGCTGGTGGCACCCCCCTATCATAGAACATCCCGCTAATATATGCAATTTGGGTCACCTCTTGCTATTTTTGTCAGCTTCGGTATACTAATCCCTATTCCCTAACCCCCTATAATCTAACTCTATGGCACATAAAAAAGCAGGTGGCTCAACTGCATGGGGCCGTGATTCACACGGCAAACGTCTTGGTGTCAAACTCACCGAAGGCGCGGTGGCAAATGCCGGATCCATTATCATTCGTCAGCGAGGTACGAAATATGCTCCCGGCACGAATGTAAAACGCGGTGAAGATGATACCCTCTATGCCGGAGCCCCCGGATTTGTTCATTTTTCAAAACGAACATTCAAGGCATTCGATAGGAGTATGAAACAAAAAACTGTCGTTAATGTTCTGGAACAAAAACTCAAAGGCGGTGGTGTTAAGGCATTCGCCTAAATTGCTAAATAGTTACATTGCTACATTGTTGTCTGCTGCAGCGCTCGGTAGCAAACTCAACAATGTAACAATTTGACAATGTAACAATTGCTATTTCTTGAGCTCTTCCAGTGCTCTGTTAAGCTGTGGATCTTTTTTATTTTTATAATCATTCTCGGTCATTTCAACCGCAATATCCGGCTTAATCCCCTCGTCTTGAATCGTGCGTCCTTTTGGCGTAAACCAGTGCGCAATGGTCAGCTTTAATTCTGCTCCATCGGAAAGACGCTGGACATCTTGTACCGACCCCTTCCCAAAGGACTGCTCGCCAATGAGTACTGCTCTGCCTTCATCTTGCAATGCGCCGGCTACAATTTCAGATGCTGACGCACTCCCCTTGTTAATGAGCACGACCGTCGGCATATGCTCAAGAAGTGGGACCACATGCCCCTTATACTCATCTTGCGTGCCGTCGGCATATCGTTCAAACACGACCGTCTTCCCGTCGATCCAATATCCCGCAATACTCACTGCCGCGTCGAGATATCCACCCGGATCGTTGCGAAGATCGACAACCAATCCCTTTACCTTTTTAGAAAGGAGTGCCTGTGCCGCTTCTTTAAACTTTGCCGCCGTATCCCCGGTAAAGTGGACTATTTGAATATATCCAATACCATCGCTTTTGACTTCCCACTTTACGGACTGGATGACAATCTTATCCCGCGAGATAGCGATATCTCGTTCACGCGGTTCGCCGTCTCGATAAATCGTGAGGGTTACGTTTGTTCCGCGCTTACCACGAATCTTTGTAACCGCCTCATCGATCGACATACCGGTGGTCGATTTTTTATCGACCGATAAGATCTTATCACCCGCACGAAGTCCGGCCTTTTCTGCCGGCATGTCCGGAAGCGTTGCCATAATCAATAATTGATTTTTCTTCATCCCGAGCTCCGCGCCAATACCATCGAACGATCCCGATAAGCTCTCGTTAAACTCTTTTGCTTTTTCCGGATCGAGAAAAAGTGAGTAAGGATCGTCCAGTGACGAAACAATACCTGACACCGCGCCGTAAAAAAGCTTCGTATCGGGCGTATCCTTCTTATAATAATCTTCCTTGACGCGCTTCCATACGTCCCAGAACAAATCGAAATTTGCGTCTTTTGCGAGATGATCGGGGAGCGGCTTATCGGCATTGCGGACAACGCCACCCGCACCGTCTGTTTTGGTTAATACCGCCGGCCCCCGTGACCGAGATTCATAGAGTGTCCCACCATAAAAACTCCCGGCAAGGAGCGCAATGACGATGTAAAACAAAAAATACTTCTTGAGAAGATAGACGGGGGTAATAGATTGGCGGTCGGGTATGTTTTGAGAGTCATTCATCATACGTACATTCAAAATTGTAATAATTGCTCTAATTACTCTAATTTCTAATTGACCTAAAAAATATCAAACTTCTCAATGGCACAAAAGAGGAGAGGTTATGAAATTGGGGTTTGATTAGAGTACTTAGAAATTAGGTGAATTAGAAATTGTTTCTACTCTTCCCTGCGTATATCCGCGCCCAGAGCGCCGAGACGCTCGACGATATGCTCGTATCCCCGCTCTATCGTATGTGCGTCGTGAATAATCGTTTCTCCGCGGGCAATGAGTGCCGCGACAATCATCGCCATGCCCGCCCGCAAATCTGAACTGCGAATCTCTTGACCATACAGTGGCGTTGGACCGGTAATAAGAGCTCGATGAGGATCGCAGACCACTGCGTTTGCGCCCATGCGTGCGAGTTCAGAAATATAGGCAAAGCGTCCATCGTACATCGTCTCGTGGATCAAACTGGTTCCTTGCGCCTGTGTTGCCAATACACCAAACAGTGCTTGAATATCTGTCGGCGTGCCCGGATACGGCCGTGTTTGCACCGTCATTTCTTGGAGGAGACCCGATGTTTTTAGTGTAATAGTATTTGCGCCAATGTCAAACCGTACACCTGCCGCCCACAATATCTCGAGCGGAACTTCCAGGTGGTCGGGGCGAATGCCGGTAACCGTAATACGACTTTTTGTCGCCAACCCCATGATAATGAATGACAATGCCTCGATCGGATCAGGGCTCACCATATGTGTCGCGCCATGAAGTTTTTGTACGCCGGTGATTGTCAGCGTAGCCGTTCCGATACCATCGATACGCGCACCCATGCTTTGCAGAAAAAAACAGAGATCTTGAATATGTGGCTCGCAAGCAGCATTCTTCAACACCGTAATGCCCTTTGTCAGCGACGCCGCCATGATGATATTTTCAGTCGCGGTTACGGAAGGGACGATCAATATAATTGTTTTTGCTTCCAAGCCGCGGTGCGAGAACGTATAGACACCCTTGCTCCGGACTATATTCACGCCCATGCGTTTAAGACCGTGAAAATGATCGTCAAGCGGCCGATTGCCAATACTGCACCCGCCCGGTTCGGTGATACGAATCTTCTGGTTGCGGGCGAGCAGCGGGCCTAATACCAAAAATGACGCGCGAAAACTCTTTACAAGTTTTGCGTCCAGCGTATGGGGCACCGACCCCTTTCGCGCCCGCCCAATCGTCACCGTATGGTCATCATCTCGCATTACCGTGCGACCAGTACTGATGAGCAGCTCAAGCATCATGTCAACGTCGCGAATGCGAGGAACGTTTTCAATGACGCACTGCTCATCGGTCAACAATGTCGCGGCCAATATGGGAAGGACGGCATTTTTTGCACCGCCAACAGCAATACTCCCGCGTAATTTTTTCCCGCCGGTTATAACAAATCTCATGGTTCCTATGCGGTCAATGTGTTAAACAGCTCGTCGAGCTCATCATCAGAATAGAAGCAGATACTGATACGGCCCACTCCGTCGCGCCGGTCTATCGTTACCTTTGTCCCAAGTTTTTCTCGTAGTGCTTCTTCGCGACGTAACGTTGCGGGATCTGTTCTTCTATTTCTCTTCGATGCTCCCCGAGACAACGTTCCTTGCTTTTCCGCGTCGAGTATTGTTATTTTGCCTTCCAGCGCTTTATAAAAAAAGGATATCTGCTCGTCGACTGTCGGCAGCGAGAGAATCGCGCGCGCCATACCCATCTGTACGGTACCCTCACGCACGGCATCCTGAACAAGCGCGGGTAAATTAAGAAGTCGAATGGTATTGCTAATAACCGGGCGACTTTTCCCGACACGCACACCGATTTCTTCGTGACTCATCGAAAACTCATCCGCGAGACGCTTGTAGGCAACCGCAAGCTCGATAGCATTCAGATCAACGCGCTGGACGTTTTCTATCAGTGCAACGGCAAGGTGCTCGTGTTCGTTGGCGTTGCGTACGACAACGGGAACTTTTTCAAGACCCACCATCTTTGCCGCGCGCAATCGACGCTCACCGGCTATCAGGTGATACGTATCTCCCTCTCGTGAAACAACGAGCGGCTGAATGACCCCATATTCACGAATAGAGTTTGCGAGCTCAAACAACTGCTCTTCATTAAATGCTTGGCGCGGCTGAAATTCATTCGTCTGGATAATATGAACGGGAAGCTCGAGGACCACATCGTCTTTACCAAGTATGGCTGGATCGGTGGAAAGGGGCGATGAAATTTTCTTTCGAGTAAGGAGCGCGTCAAGCCCGCGCCCTAATCCTAATGGTGTCTTGGACATAGAATATTAATCGGCTACTGTGTCTTTAAGATAATCGAGTATCTCGCGAGCAAATCGTTCGTACGCTTTCGCGCCCTTGCTCGATGCATCGTAGTGTAAAATTGTTTTGCCATGACTGGGTGCCTCGGCAAGACGCACGTTGCGCGGAATCACCGTGCGAAATATTTTTTTTGGAAAGTGCTTGTATAATTCTACCAAAACACTTTCGGAAAGTCGATAGCGTCGATCATACATTGTCAGAACAACACCCAAAATTTCCAAATCGGGGTGAAGATTTTCTTTGACAAATTGGAACGTTTCCAAAAGCTGACCAATGCCTTCGAGTGCGAAGTATTCGGCCTGCACTGGCACAAGAATATAATCTGAAGCGACGAACGCATTCAGTGTGAGGAGGCCCAAGGAAGGCGGACAGTCGATGATAATATAATCAAACACGGCTTTCAGTGGAGCGAGTCGTTGTTTGAGTTGGAATTCTCTGTCTTCAACGCCAACAAGCTCGATAGCCGCGCCGGCAAGCGACATGCTGGCAGGAAGCAGACGAAACAGATGGGGGGCGACTTCGTGCAGCGCCTCATGGGGCGAAACCGTACCACTCAATACTTCGTAGACGCCGCGCTCAATCTCAGAGGGCACGAGACCACATCCCGATGTTGCGTTTGCCTGAGGATCGAGATCGACAAGCAGACACGACCTTCCGTTGTGCGACAAATACGCCGCCAAATTCATCGCGGTTGTTGTCTTGCCGACTCCCCCTTTTTGATTGACGATTGAAATTACTTTTCCCATTGTTATTCTGTCATTTCGAGTAAAACGAGCAATCCTATTGTCCGATTAGATTATGATAGTATACCAACGAAACCAGGGTGGTGCAATGCGCGTACTCAAAACCCAATATACTGCACCTCCCTCTCGAGAGATACACCAAAAAGATCACGTACTTTTTTTTGAATAGTTGCTGCAAGCGCGGCGATATCAGACGCACGTGCTCCACCATGATTAATGAGCGCAAGAGCGTGGCGCGGAGAGATACCAACCGCCCCTTGACGAAATCCCTTGGGGAATCCGGCACATTCGAGGAGACACGCCGCGGAGACCTTTACCCGCCCATCGCCTTGAGACCAAAACCAAGGATCTGCGCACGAACCATCGGGATGTGATCGTATTATTGATTGCACTCGGTCAAAATCATCTGCTTCGACGGTAGGGTTTTTAAAAAACGACCCTGCCGACTTAAGCTGCTCGTACCCGGGCATAATGACCATGCCCTTTGCTGCGCGAATTTTTAAAATTGCCTGGCGTAGGTCGGACAGTGAACATTCTGTCTGTTCGCCAAATCGCTCCTTGAGATCGTGGTAGGGAGGAATGGATGCACGGGGCGAGCGTTCAAGCTGAAAGGTAACATGGGTAATAATATATGAAGATCCTTCAGGATGTTTGAAGATACTGTCGCGATAACCGAAGTGGCATACTGATGACCCAAGCACGGTAACCATTCCATTCCGCCGATCGAAAACCTCCACTTCTCGGACAAATGGAGCAACACTGACCCCGTATGCGCCGATATTCTGTACGGGTGCCGCACCGACACTGCCCGGAATGCCCGAGAGTGATTCGATGCCGCGCCATCCATGGTTCACACAATATGCGACAAAAGCATCCCACTGCTCACCGGCACCCACGCGAATCACTACGGTCCCCCCTTCAAAGCGCTCTTCGTATCCCTTCATTTCCACGCGAAGTACCAGACCGGGAAATCCATCATCACTGACCAGCACATTGCTTCCGCCAACAAGAACAAGGAGAGGAATGTCATGTTCATCCGCAAAACGAGTTGCCCAGGACAGCTCGTCCTGAGTCGAAACGGATACAAAAAAACGCGCCGGTCCGCCGACGCCAAAACTCGTATAGTGTGCGAGGGGCACGTTTTCTTTTACATCGATCATTCTGTGTTTGTCATCCCGCCGAAGGGCGGGATCCAGTCTATACTATAAGTAACCGTATACTCGTCAAAAATAATACTACCGAGATCCCTGCCGAGACCAAACAATAGAAGCAGTATTTTTTAATAACGAATGCTTGCAGCGAGACAAGAAAAAGTGAGAAGAGCGCTCCACCTCCGGTGACCCAAGGAAGCAATGACATGATTGACGAGCGCAAGGAGGGAGCAAAGAGTATCCCGACGATCAGGCCAAGGAGCGACAGGTAGTAGAGGAGTCCCAGCACTTCGGTGCGAACACCAAACATATGCGACCACGTACTCTCGGTAACCGCAGAACAGCTATCGCCAATCGGGCAGATCAATGGTTGCTTTCGCGTGTGCTTATACGTCAAAAATCCGGCATCGATGATCCCAAGAACGGAGAGAACGATGAAAAGGGTTTCAAATACCATACGGTGTCATCCCTCCGAAGAGGGCGCCTGCCCGCCTCTGGCGGGGGATCCAGTCGTCATTGCCATCAATGCGAGCGCCGCAAAGAGAATAGGCACATCACGAAATACAATATCGAGAGATTGAATGTTGAAGAGAATGATAGCACCAAGCGTTGCGGATGAAAGGACTGCCGAGCGAAAAACCACCTTCCCCGAAAGGAGCCAAAGGGAAAGAAGAATCTCAAAGGTTGAGAATATCGAAAGGACAACGCTGCGGGGAATGATATCCTCGATCCAGATAGGCAAAAAACCAATCCAAGAAAACGGATCCAAAAACGCAGCAACTGCCGCATACAAGAATGCAATCGCGATGCCGATGCGAAGAAGAAAAGAAATGAGTCGTTCGTTTTGCATAGATATTTTTTATACCAGGAGAGAGACTTGAACTCTCGACCTCCGCCTTATGAAGGCGTTGCTCTAACCAACTGAGCTACCCTGGCCCATCACTACCTGATTCTTATAGTAAAATACCTATTATTATTGTGCCAGGAAAACAAGAAAGTGTCCAGAAACAGCCACCGGCTGTTGCTCTTTCATAACCAAAAATACTCATTCAAGCGAACGAGCATTTTTGGTTGCGGGGGTGGGATTTCCCGCTCGCTCCGACTCGGGGCCGGGGTCTGCGCGCTCTCGACCCTTCAAATCCCAACACAACAGCCACCGGCTGTTGCTCTTTCATAACCAAAAATACTCATTCAAGCGAACGAGCATTTTTGGTTGCGGGGGTGGGATTTGAACCCACGATTTTCTGGTTATGCTTACCACCTCGATTTTCATCGCATCAGCATATGCTGACTTCGTGGTCTGGACTATCCTTTTACCGTTCCGACCTGAATCGAAATACGGTATCCACCCTCTAGTCTCTACACCGTCCCTTACAGATTGTAGGGGCTTGGCTCGGGATTACCTCTGTCCAGTGGACGAGGGGCTTCCCCGAATTTGGCGGATGATCTTCTAAAATGTTTCCACTTTAGACGCCCAAAATATTCATTATTATACGAACTCATGGTATACTACCAAAAGACATAAAGTGTACTATGGCAGGAATATCCCAAAGTGAGACAATCTATCGAGTGCTTAACCCTAACGGTGATCCTTTTCGGTATCGGCCCAATAATCTCAAAGAGCTTGAAATTATAGGTCTTGTACTTTGGGTTACCGAGGGAGACAGAACTCAGCTCTCACTTTCCAATGGCAGTCCATCAATCATAGCCACCTACCTCGATTTCCTAAGGCGTGTTTGTCATTTGAAGGAAGAAAAGATCAAGGCGGTTATCCACTGCCATGACACAATTCCTTATGACCAATGTATATCATTTTGGTCAAAAATAACAAAAATATCATACGATCGCTTCACAAAACCGCACATCAAAAAAGATCATGGCGGAAAAAGGAAGTATCCTTATGGCATCCTCAGAATCGCTGCCACTAACATCAAACTAGTTCGTATTTTTAATGAACGACTGAAAGAATTGAATCTTTCAAGGGATTGAGCCAGACGAGATGCCGGACTTCTCCACCCCGCGCTGGTAGTATACTCTTTTTTTAATTTATGTAAACCTCCTGACCCATCACCTCAGCGTGAAAACGAAAAACGGATCATCGAAACAAATAGGAATGGCTCCCTATATCGACCAACAGTAAAACCAGCTTGCTATGCTGTATCTGATAAATCAGCAAAAGGTCACCCTTGATGTGGCACTCGCGATACTCTTTGAGTGTGCCGCTTAATTGATGATCCCTGGATGCTTCATCCAGAATACCTCCTCGCGCTAATGTATCGATAACAACATCGAGGTCGTCGAATACTGTTTCTTTGAGACCAGATCGTTTTAATTTTTTGTACGACCTGTTGTAATCTTTTGTTGAGTGAATGAGGTACATTTATCGCTTCAATAATACCTCGTGTAAATCTTTAGCGGTGCTATACCCCTGTTCCATGAACGCTTCCTTTACTTGCGCATCCCACCGATCTCTTAAAGCGGTAGGATTTATTGTTGGAATAAATGGGAGGCCCTTTTCATGGACAACCTGATTGAGAAAAATTTTTACAGCACTGGACATATCAAGTCCAAGCTTGGCAAATGTTTTTGCCGCTTGTGCCTTTGTCTCATCTTCAATTCGTATATTTATTGTAGTCATACATACAGTATATACGTTGTGCGCACAGTGTCAAGTACCGTTTTCTTCTATTCTCCATCCGATGTCTGTTCTGCGTGATCGAGGCATACAGAAATCATAGTATGCATCTGGGAAAAAGGCTCCCGGCCCCTTTTATTTGCAATATCTACACGCGGAGCTCTTCCCATATACCGGAAGTATATCATGGATTACTGGAGAAGGTACCTGGCACCTTTAATCTAGGAGCCACTTCCATACAGGAATAATTTCAATATCTATACCATTCTCGCGAACACGATCTTCTTGTGAATCTGTTAAAACCAATCCTCTGGAAAGATTGTACTTCTTACACGCCGATATCAATCCTTCAATTTCTCGATGATTGTTTTTTTTGTCAATATATTCCGTCACCTGGATAGCACCTTCTACTTTCGAACCTCGCTTAAGAATAAAGTCACATTCATTTTTTTCAAAAAAATAATACAGAGGATATCCTCTCCGTCGCAATTCTATCGCTACAACATTTTCAAGAAGTCTTCCAGTATTTTCTGAAAATGAAAAACTTGATGACGTTATCAATCCCGTATCTACTGCGTACATTTTTCTATCATTGACAATCTGTTTTTTGACAGAAAAATCAAACTTTACTGTGCTCAAAAAAAGATATGCCTCTTCCATGGCATCAATAAAATTCTTTATTGTCGTAACACTCTTAAACCCAAGCACCTTACGCAGATTATTAAAACTAATGGGTGCTCCACTATTAGAAAGAAGAAAAAGCGCTAACTCTCGAAACTCTTTTACTTGCCGAATTCGATATCGAACAATCAAATCCTTAAGGAGAATGTCCTGATACAGCTGACGAAGATCATCACCATTGCCAGACAGTACGACCTCCGGAAATCCTCCTTTCTCACGATAGGTATGAAACAGTACATTCAGTGTACTTTTTTCCTTTGTAGTATAAGCGCTCTTTGCACTAAACTGTTTCGATCGAAGAAATTCTTGAAATGAGAATGGAAAAAGCTCTATTTTTCTATACCGACCCGTGAGCGCGGTTGCCAGTTCAGAGCTCAATAAACGCGCATTACTTCCTGTTACAACAATTTTCTGACCATTATCGTGAAGACGACGAACAAATTTCTCCCATCCACCAACATTTTGTATCTCGTCAAATAGAAATAAATGAAAGTCGCCAAACTGCTCAAAAAAAACTTCTGTCAGGGCTTGAAAATCGCCGACAGTAAAATCAATAAGCCGCTCATCCTCAAAGTTGAGATAATAAAAATCAGATCTACCATGGACAAGTTGACGGAGTACCGTTGACTTACCACTCCGACGCACACCACTCAAAACAAGTATTTTTTTATCAGCACTATCCAAGGATTGTATACCATCACGAACAGTCACCAAGTGCTCTACATCAAAACTTTTGCGTTGATCAAGAACAATTGTTGCGAGTAAATTTTTATTCATTACAAATGTATATAAAATATAAAAAGTATATATTTATATTGTATACTTTTCTCCAAAACTGTCAAGTGAATGGAGTGCATTTAAACTGACCTACCGCACTACCTCCGCCTAGCGCTCTTCCCATATTGTGGTAATAGGTTAAATGTACCTGACACCTTTTATGTTTTTATCCCCTTTTATATGGCGACTTCTTGCTTATGTTATCTACGAAAGAAATTTAAGATCGACCGCCATACTGTCTTTATAATCCCTTCTTTTTGCTGAGTGCTTTGCGCTCCTGCCCCCTGCTTTTCCGATGCCTTTAAAATCGGTGTTAATTTTCCTTGTGATGGTAGTACAGCGGGTCGAGCTGAGCCGACACCGCTTTTCTTCCCTTCCTTCAAAATGTCTCTACTTTCTGACGGAACGATCTGTATCACGCTCGGATACGAAAGACCGTAGAGCGTTTCGTATTCTTTAACGCGCTTTGTATCTTGAAAGGGAGCAACAACCACGACTATCTCTTTATTCGCCGATACCTCCCCTGTCTCATCCATTACCTTTGCAATAAAGTGATGAGGACCTTCTGCTACACCATCAAATGAAAAATCAAGGGAAAGTTCTTTTTTTGGTTCACGATCGGCAGATGGGATGCTGACTGTGCTTCCCCCGCTTTCTTTCCCCTGCTCAAAGACCCTTACCGCGCGAACCCTTGATCCCTTTGAACGCACCTTGACGTTGAGTGGAACAGCGCCACTCGACTGGCCTTGCGCAAGGACCACGAGACCATTTTTTGGTGTCTTGCTCGTCATCGCATAAATATAAGGCGCGGCTCCGGAAGATGCGTTGGACCTTCTATCATATAATTGCAGTTTGTCGTAGATGGTAACAGGGATGGGATTCGTTTCTACGGTAATGCCATTTTCATTAGAAAGTTTTGCCCTGATCTCGCGACGACCATACGGGGGATCGACCCACTCAAACACGAGGGGGTCATTTTGATACGCGCGCGTTCGAAGTTTTTCGCTTCCAGAAAAAAACTCAACGCTCATTGGACTGACATTGTTATCGATAATGCTCTCAAATCCAAAACGGGGTGTGTCATCGGGCACGACATAGTAGGCCCCATCAGTTGCCTGAGGTGCCGGTGAAATAGCAGATGGATAAACGCGTGGCTGTGCCATGATTTTTACCATGAGAGCCGCCGGGCGCCCCCCCTCACCGTGAAGGTCTGTTGGCCATGTATAAAAAGTATAGGGGCGATCGCGCGCATCGAGCGTTACGGTTATGCGATACATGCCATCACCGAGCGGCCCGCGAACACCTCCGATTGTTTGATTTGATTCATTTGAAAAATTTACATTCGCAATACCACCGACAAGATCACGTGCTCGCGCTTCAAGCTGAATGGTTGCCTTCCCGTTCAACGCCATAACGACCGGCCCTTCCTTGACAGAAAATGCTTCGATAACAGGTATGTCGTTTATTATTATCTCCTTCCGCGTGTCAGAAGAGAATCCACCGTCGACGTCACTCGCCACCACTCCGATCGTGTAGATACCGGGTTGAGGAAACCGAATATACCCCGGCTGATTTTCACCGGCTCCAAATGTGCTGCGCCCGATTGCAGCAGAAGAACCAATGGGAGCATAATACCGTTTTTTTACATCGGCCATGCGCGCATTGCTACTGTTGGATGGTATGTAGGTTGGGCTTTGCGACAGTGATCGAAACACGACATTATTTTTACTGTCGTACACAAAAAACGTTACAACCGGAAGCGACCCATCGGCGTCTGCCGCATCGGCATACATTTGAATCCGTGTATCGGTAGTAAGCGTCTTTTTCGGTTCAATCAGGGTGGCGGTCGGATCGGCGTTTTTGACCGTTATCTTCAATGGGGTCGATATCGGCGATTTATTAGTGCCGTCACTTGCCTGCACGGTAAATGCGAAAGTGCCTAGTTCTTTTGCCTGGATTACATACCGATACTCATACCCATCCCGTCCTTTTGGGGTTGACTTTTTGCTAATCGTTGGCGAAATACCGTATTCTGTCGAATCGCGAAACAGAGAAAGATTCGGTTGTGGTGAATCCGGGTCGTACACGTATGTAACTAGGGTGATTGTTGCTGGGCGAGTAACCGTCTGAGTTTGTGCCGAAATACCCTCGATCGTAAATGCATCGATGATCGGTGGATTTTCCACGTCAAATACATAGGTATCCGAGGGAGAAGCAAATCCACCGCGCGTATCGTTTGCGACGATACGAATGACATGCCTGCCCGGTTCTTTCTCTCCTTTCCATATGAATGCGTACGTCGATGCGTTACCGCCAAATCCTCCCTTTTCAACGGTACTCAAAAGAGTATTTCCTTCGAAGAATTGAACAGAGGTAATACCGTCTGCGTCAGCTGCCGAAGCGAGGATGCGAACATTCTCGCCGTAGGGATACAGGAGTGCTGGTCTGCCTTGCCTCTCTCGTTGGAGTTCTATCGGCGTCCGTTGATTACGAATAAAGGATACCTCTGGCGTGATATTATTCTCAATGGTCACCGTGTCACCATCTACCGTAAAACTCTTTGGTCCACCAAAATCGGTAACACGAACATTCACGGTGTGTCTCCCGTCGGTCGGATTATTCCATTGAAGAAGTACTTTCCCGTCACGAATTTCACTCCCGTTCTTTGTATAAACCTCCTGCCCATCGACGAATAATGACACGGTCGAGATATTGTCATCGGGATCGGTGAGATTTGATACAGGAACATAAAACAGGTCTTTGTCTTTTGGCAAGAAAAATGTTCTCTGTCCTGCGGGAACGCCGGGGATACTAAAACTCGGCTTTGCGGGGGGCTCATTTTCCTTTCGGACGGTAATTGTAATTCCCTGTGTATTCCGTACCGTTTCTTGTTTGATTGGGTTTGCGTCAGTCGCACGGACAGTGAATGCATACGCCGCATCACGCACCCCCAACGAAAATGTCGCCCTATAGGTGTTGGTCGATCCTACACGAGTAGCAGCAACAGGCGCGTCGCTATCCTTTTGAATCGTAACGCTTGAGATACCATCGTCACTGTCGGTAGCGTCGGCTTCCACGGTGACCGATGCTGTATCGGTTTTTCTCTTTACGTAGATGGGGTTACTATCGCTGACCCTTTGGATGATTGGTGTCTCATTCACCGTTACGGTTGTTGTTTTTTCCGTCACACCACCATCCACATCGGTTGCGGATGCGATAAAGGTATAGACGCCCGGTTTACGAACATCCATCTCTGCCCCTTTACCAGTGAAACGCAAAGCAGATCTCCCTCCACTACTGAGTGCATTTGAGTCGGGAGCATAATAGTGATATTGCAGCTTCCCTACCATTCTAGAATCGGCACTTCCCGACATACCGTTTGAATTGGGAGATTGCACGGTTGCTCGTAAGAGATTATTTTTGCTCGTATCCTGAATCGTAAACATCACCGACGGATCACGTCCGGTGTCAGGATCACTGGTTTTTGCATAAAAAAACACTTGCCGCGCCGGATCCCGTGGATTAACCGCGATATATGATCCTTGCGGTTCGACAATCGTAAGTTCTGGCGGCGTATTAACCCACTCCCACCAGAACTTCAATCGCGCCCCACCTCCACCTTGGTACCACTTGACCTGAACGGCATGATATCCCTCGTCTAACCATAGCTCACCGGTGTTTTCGACATCGCCATGATCACTCCAGTTACCAATCATCTCCTTGTCATCGACGCTCACCTCAACTCCATCATCAGAGATCGTATGAAAAATGTAGCGCCCTTTTTTGAAATAAGGACGTCCGCGCCAAATGCCGGAGACCTGAAATGCACGACCGCTGTTACCAATATTCTGCCCCCCTCCCGGACGATACTCAAAAGCGGTGAACGATCCGCCACCCCGCGGAATGGATTGCTCATCCTTTTGTCCTAAAACCGGAAGAGACGCCGTGGGAACCGCGTTCCGATCACCACCTGACCACGGATAGAAACACGCATGCAAGGTATCGTTCTTAAATGTAGTATCACAGGGAGGTTTATAGTTATCCCACCAAAATTTCAATCGTGCTCCCCCTCCGCCCTGGAACCACTTCAGTTGAATATCGTGCCAGCCGGCGTCATTAAAGGCCGCTGTCGCATCGTTCTGTGTATCACCGTGGTCTGACCAGTTGATAAACTTGCGCCCTCCATCGATAATAAGCTCAACGCCGTCATCAGAGATCGTGTGAAAATCATAGGTGCCGGCTTTTAATTTTACTTTACCTCGCCATACCGCGGATACCTGAAATGGTTTTCCACTTCCCTCAATCTCCTTTTGTTCCCACCGACACCACGAGTTCTCAAACAACCGGCACTTCCACTCCCAATTACCGCCAACATAATCAAACACCGTATACGCTTCGGTGCTTTCAGGAATAGAAACATCGCGCTGGCCGATTACGACAGCCGCGTTCGTGGGGACCGCGTTCTCGTTGCCCCCGGTCCAGTTAAAAAAACAAGCGTGCAGATTGCTCTGATTGAAGGACGTATCACAGGTGGTCGACTGATAGTCCCACCGGAACAACAGTCGGGCACCACCTCCGCCCTGATACCACTTCAGCTGAATATCGTGCCATCCCGGCTCGAAAAATGTCATCGAGGCGCTATTCCATGTGTCGCCATGGTCGGTCCAATTTATGAACTGCTGCTTACCATCGACAAGCAGCTCAACGCCGTCATCTGAAAGCGTACGGAAGGTGTATGTCCCTGCTTGAAATTTCACCTTACCTCGCCAGATACCGGAGACGGAGAATGGCCTACCACTATTTCTAATATTCTGTGGTACCCATCCATTATTCCACACCCATCCGCCATTGAAATCAAACACCTGATAGGACCCAACGTTTTCGGGAATTGCAAAATCCTCCTGTCCAATTGTTCCTACCGCTCCTGTCGGCACCGCACTCTCGTTACCTCCATTCCATGAATAGAAGCAGGTATGCAGACGATTGCCGAGATATTGTGTATCACACTGAGGGAGGGGCTGAAAATCCCACCAAAACTTCAAACGCGCGCCACCCCCACCCTGATACCACTTGAGCTGAATATCATGCCATCCCGGATCGGGAAAGATTACTTGAACATCATTTTGAGTATCGCCATGATCGGTCCAGTTGATGAACTTGCGTCCACCATCAACGACTAGCTCAACTCCGTCGTCTGAAATCGTATGAAAGGTATAGGTGCCTGCTTGAAATTTCACCTTTCCTCTCCAGATACCGGAGACGGAGAATGCCCGTCCGCTGTTTCCAATACCCTGTGCCCATCCCGGACGATAATCAAACATTTGATAGGCCCCAACGTTTTCGGGAATTGCAAAATTTTCCTGGTTAAGTACTTCCGCCGCATTCGTTGGCACCTTACTCTCATCCCCTCCTCCCCATGAGTAATAACACGCATGCAAGCGATTACCGAGATACTGCGTGTCGCAGGTCGCTGCTTGGGCATCTGTCAATGAGGCAACCAAAAACAGTGCTATTCCGACTATGCCCACAGATACGATGCGTGATAAAAAATTCATACGCTACTCAGTGATTTCTTGACTATTTTTTTCGCTATTTTTAGAGGTGTCTATGTTTCAGGGGGCGGTTCACTGTCCCCATTTATCACCTATTATCTATCTCGGCTATTCCGCACTTTTTATCGACATCTGCTTATATACATAGGCAGATGCGACAGCAACCACTGGGAATGTAATAAGATATCCGATTCCCGCTACGAGTACACCGCTATATGTAATAATCATTGAAAGAAACCAAAAAAGAAAAACTTCAAACTTCGCTCCCTTTGTCATTCTTGCACTCTCCTTAAAAGCATGCCCAATAGAAACCTTATTGGAAAGAATAATATACGGCCAGAAAAAATAGCGTGATCCAAACCATACTGCAGGAAAAATCAGCAAGACAAAACCGACAAGTAGCCCGAGCACATACAATACGGTTGCAACAAGAAAACGAAGGTATGTCGAAAGTGGAATAAAAAATGCCTTCAACGATTTGCGCCCTTCAGTAACAAATGTAAGCACGACCGACACAACACCGGCATACGCAAACGTCGAGACCAAAAATGCAAGCACCGATATGAGAACCTGGTATCCGTCAATATTCAATGGAAGACGAAGGGATGTTTTAAGAAAAGAAAAAAAGTGAACGGGAGCAATGGCACGGAGTACATTTTCAATCATTGATATGCTGTTAAGTAAAACCATGAAAAGAATAGTGATGCCGAAAAAGAATATGATGTTATTTTTTACCGAATTCCATCCGGACGAAATTGCTTTATCTCGCGGGACCCTTTTGAAGGGAAGCAATCCGCCCAAAAAAATTAATAGCGTCCCGCCAACGGCTGCAAAAATCGTTAGCGCAACGATAATGGCGCTAATACCTTGAGCTGCCTGGGAACTAATTGCAGTTGGTGCAGTACTCGCACCCTGCGCAAAAACATTACCGGGAAAAACAGCAATCGCAAAAATGCCACATAGAGCGAATGCTGTTTGAAAATAAGTAGCTGATTTTTTCATAGATGTACTATTTTAATAATTATTCTTTTGGCGCTTCTTGGTTGGAGTGCTCTTTGTTGTTCTGTGCTTCGTGTTCCTTGTTCTGCTTTGCAAACAGTCGCAGAAAAAAATTTAAATCTATCAGTGGTGACTTTCTTATGTCGCCAAAGGATGGCATGGCAGCGACTCGCCACCCTGTTTTTTTATCAATATATACTGAAGCGCCATCGGGGACCGGCTCACCTTTCTCCAAAGTACTAAGCGACGTGGAAAGAACTGGATTAAGAATATGACTCTTATCTGCAACATGATCGTAGCCAAACCAATGGCACGCCTCATGAATTGTTAAATATAATAGGTTGCGCAACCTGACATATTTCTTTAATTCGGGATAGTTGTCATAGCTCCTTTCTTGTTTCCATTCTTCTGTTTCTACCAGTGAGATATCAAGACCGCCCTTCTCTTGCGGAGTATCGTTAAAATCCATTGAATAAATCTTGCCCAAAGGAAAAAAAGTGCTTTCCCTTAATCTATACATAGGGTGCCCCCCATTGAATGACTTCATTGCTCCTGTTTTTTGATCCGCAACTACCCAATCGACGGGTAGCGTATCGTCAAACACAATAGGCAATGTCGCGTCTTCGCGGCGGTTTGCCCGTGTCACCGGCATTTTAGTCAATATGTGAACGGCGCTGTCAATTTCCCTCTCCAACACGGAGAAATCATCAGGAGAAAAACCGAGCTCTACCAATTTGCTTTTTTGCGGAACAGTATAGTACGTGCATGCGCCTTTTGTAAAAAACTCTGTATTGATAAGCGGATATTGACGTTCAACAATATCCTGTCCGGGCACTGTGACCACTCTAAACCTATAAAGAAGCGGCACTTGAGATTTTGCGCGTTGTTTGCCTGCCGCACAGTCCCCTTCATAGCCTTCTGCTCTCATCACAGCCGGGGAAACCGCCTCAATCGCTTTTGCAACAGGAGAATTTTCGCGATATTCCCGCGACCGTTCCTCCACCTGTTCGTGCGTAACAATGTCCGCCTTTAATTTAAGTACTTTTAAAATTTCTTTTATCTTTTCTGTCTCTGCATCAGTAGATGGTGGCGCAACTCCCGCAAATGCTGCCTCTATCGGAGTCGCTATCGCTCCACAAAACAGCGTCAGCGAAAGAAGCGCGCGCTCTATTTTTTGCTCCTGCCTTTTCGGAACGTTTTCTGAGAACATAGTTGCTTTCATTTAATCTTTTGGATCTAAACAATCGGTTTCCACTAGAGTATTTTCGTTGCATTGTATCTGCGCACTTTCCAGAGTACAAGAGTACAAATTCGGCAGAATAGTGTACGCGCACCCGAGTGCAGCGCCCATATTAGTCCACATGCCATCAAAAATACTCCTATCAATTGAAACTTTCTGCTGAGTTAAATCACCGCCATTGTTTTTTGAGATGCCCAAAATACTGTCAAAAATTGACTTGTTGTTCAAATAGAGGATATTTGCACAATTGTAGGCATACTTTCGCGCAATACATGTATCGCCGTTACTTACGACAAATGCCGTAGTCATAAGCGCGTCTGCGACTGCCCGCTTTGCATTAGTTCGATATGTTACCGGATCACTCAAATTCCCTACATCAAGCGGACATCCACACCCAACGATGGTTTTTGGCTTAGGTGCCGAGGGGGATGGGGCGGGCAGTGGAACTTGAGTGGGTGAAGCTGGTGGCTTGGGACAGGCAGCAGCGCAAGAATCTGGTGTAGTATGCGGCGTTGGAACAGACGGGCTACCCGGAGACACGATACATTGGCCCAGGTTTGGCTGACAGAGATAATAGGTCGGTGGCGGCGTCGATTGTCCAGTGCCTTCTGTTGGCGGTGTTGGACAACTCACATTCGTAATATCAGTCCCGGGTGCTGCACCAAGTACTTGTGCCAATCCATTAACAAAGGGCTTTACTTTCGCTCCAAGTCCCAGCGCCTCTTCTACAACCGTTCCTATAGTTCCCCCAACAGTGCCTCCAAGTCCGCCTCCAACCACAAGCATCGCTTTATCCTGAGGCTGAACGCTGTTTGCATTAAAGTGAAATATATTACCAATAAGATCACCCAAGAAGCTTCCGAGCGTCCCTGCAGCAAATTGTATTATTCCTTTTATTATTCCGTCGAGCACCGGTATGCAGCTTACTTTTGTGAATAAGTTACCAAATAAACTGCTCAAGAAACCCTGAAAAAGTCCAGGGAAAAACCCTTTTCCAAAACCTGTCCAGAATGCGCCTGATGGATTACTATTCGGATCATTCCAAATATCCTTACACCCATCGGTGTGTTTGCTAACCTCAGTCAGTAAGATAGCTGTCTTACAGCCACCACCAACCAGGCCACCTACTGCGTTTGTCAATATAGCCGTTGGACTCAGAGTACCCGTTGCTACTGCAGCGGCTTCTTCTGTTGCTGAAGCTCCTCCTGTCGCAACAGCAAAAAGCGCCTTGATGCCTAATGATGTCGCAGAACCCAGTCCGCTACATGCCAACTGCCCTACAACATTTCCATCAGCTTGGCTCTGAGCAGTATTTAATCCCTTCTCAAAACACTCTTTCGACTCTTTCGCCAGATCGTGCTCCTTTTTCTTAACTACTACATCTATCTTCTCCGCTACCGCCCAAACATACTGCACCGCTGATTCCGGATATTCCGAATATTTTAATCTATCTGAATCTGTCACTGCTCGATTGTTTGTCGCTGTGAGAAAAAATGAATAAGTATTCGCCCTACAGTGTTCCTGACCAATAGAATCTACAGAACAATCAGTCAGTCCATGAGGAACCTGAAGCACATCCCCACTATCAAATGTATAGCTGCCATTGCCTCCAGAAAAAGGTTTATCGTATTCACGGCTATTTCTATCAAGGCCGGGAGCAATACGAGAAATGGCTACAGCGTATTGATCATCCGCTGCTCCTACCACACTCCATGCAAGCTTTGCGGGGACAGTCACCTGTTCCGTGTCTACTGAAAGCGTTGCACTTGCTTGATCCGTCCGTTTCGATCGTAAAGGGGTACGGCCATCAGTAGCAGGAAACTCTCCAACATCTGTTGGCAATGCCTCTTTAGAAAGACACGGGCTTGTATGATCAACACTACACTCACCCAATGAAGCTTTTTTCCCCCCAACAGAAACATCAAACGATAAAATCCTCACCGGCGGCATTTCGACATCTCCAGTTGAGTAATAATAGACGAAGTGAGAATTGTTAAAATAGGGCGAAATCATTGTAAGACGGCATTCCGCACCGTTAATTGCAATATCGGTAACTACGGCTATGGACTGGAGTGCCCTCTGGGCTAAACTTACTTTAATATCCGAGGTTTTATTTTTTGGGTTTCCTTGTGCCGTAAGTATATAATCAGTATACCCACTCCCTAGGTGAACATCCTGAATATAACTATTTATGGCGCATGCACCACCAGGATAGTTTGCCTGAAATTGACTCCCATAAACTGGAATAGCTTGATGTGCATTTGGAAGCAAGGAATTATTATACGTCAAAATAAAATCGTTTGCATTGCGCTCCGGATCAACCCCCGGTTCATAAACCTTGTAGGGAAAGTACACGCCCTGTGCTTTTGCCGTCTTTGCTCCTTCGTTATTACTAAGAAGTGTCTGAGCTGCGCTGTTGAGTGCCAATATAGCTGCATCCCAATTTTGTTTTGCTGTAACGGCTGCCGCGCTCTTTGCTACCTGCTCGGCTGCAGAGTCCGTTGGGGATTTCAGGGGGGCGCTATATGACTCGTAGCAATATGTTTTGTTCCATGGTATAGCGCTACCAACAGTACATCCGCTATTTTGACACGGACAGTTACCGATAAGCCCATCAGACTTCCATCTCTCTTCATTTCTGATAGCATCAATGTTGGTCGACACTTCACGAATGGTCTCCTTTCCCCAATCATACCTGAGGTACACTCGATACCATACCGCTATTGGATTCACAATAGACGTACCATTTGCGGCAATATACCGTTGTTTAGCCGTGGCCTCGGCAGCTACAGCCGCTTCATAGTTACGAGAAGCCGTCTGATTGGCATGGACGATTTCCTCAAGGAAAAAATAGGGAATTTTCTTTACAATATAATAAGAATGTTCGCTTGAATTACTCTCATTTTGTACATCGACGTAACAATCATTCGGATCGGTTGTCCTGTTTTCATTCCTTTTTTGAAAGGTAAGGGTACTTGCTGAACCAAATCCACACTCAGTGTAAGGGCCTACAAATCCACCGAGTTGATACATTGCCCGGTACTGACATGGACATTGTAACAACAAAGGATGAGTACTTTGACCGGAAAGAAAATTATTCCCATCTGGTGTCCAACCTTGAGGATAGTACCAATAGTATTTTGCTATTCCAGATATTCGCAGAGTAATAGGAAAATTTGTTGCTGAGCTATCTGCACCGCGATCCACAATATCGAGTCGAGGCAATACAGATTCAAGACCCGTCCGAGAAAAGCATATTTTCCCAGTGCTGGAATTATTACTGTTACAGAAATTATTAATTGTCTCCGTGCCTAGAGTTACTTTTGGCCACCTCTTGCCCACACTCGGCTGTTGACTCTTTAGATGCGCCCTATTAACAGCTTTCGTTTGTATAGAAATATCAAAACTAAGATCCGGATAGCACGATTGATTCGAAGCCCCTTTGCCAAAACAGTAGGTTGCCGCATTTCCATAAGAAATAAAAAAAATACTGGCGATCATGAATGTCGACAAAAACGCAATGACTGCGAAATATTTTCTTTTTATAAAAAAACTTAACACAGAATTCTGGATTCCCACGTTCGCGGGAATGACAATAAATACTTACCACGCAGGTTTATACTCCAAAAAATTGATACGGTTTTCAAGAGATTTCAATATCTTCTGTGTTTCTTGGTCTTTTTGCTGAAGGTCATTAATCAGTGTGCCCGTATTCTTGTCACCAAGATTTAGGAACACAAGAATCTTTCCTTCGGTTGGTCCGCTATACGTCTCTAACGCGACACCAATGGTCATACCTGGTTCTGTCGCCTTCATGGCAACACCTGGCTTACTTGAAGAGGTAAGATAGTCACCGGGTTTGATTGGGCCATTTTCGAGAGACACTTTTACAGGAATACGACCGGCAAGAGCGACGGGTGGCTTAGTGCCCCTGCTAAATCTTTCTGGCTTTGCACCAAGTTTTAGCTGACTTCCTTCAAAAAGAAGAGCCGGGGAACCGGACACAACCCCAACGATCGTTGATTGGTATGAATCAGTCGATTTTTTTAATTGTCTGTCCGTGTCACTAACCACCAGAATATCGCCTGTTTCTACCTCCTCCTGTGTTACAAAAAGTTCAGCGACATCAAGACCAATGCGATCTGTCGCATAAGCTAACTTTTCCTTCGAAGGTAGTTTGGCAAATTTCTTATCTTCACCCGTGTATCCAACATTGATATCGCCACCCTGTACGTCGAGTTTTGAATTTGGAGTTGGTGTGCCAATACCAACATTACCATTCTTTAAATATATTGACGCATTCCAGTTGCCATTATATCTGTCATAGAAGGTTGGAACACCTCGAGTCCTTGCAGTGTCGCCCCCATCTTGAATATTAATTGCAAAAGCCGAATAATTGGCCTTATTAACAATTCCAAAAGCAGTACTATCACCCCCTAATCTAGCGACGAAGGGAACATTATGAGCTTTATCCGTGTACCTATCGTCTATCCCATCATCATAAAAGCCACCCTGTGCGAATACTTCAAGTGTCGACTTTGGGGTCTCCGTACCAATGCCCACCTTACCAGCAAAACCAGTACCTGATTTACTACCGGGCATCAGAATGATATTGCCGCCGTTAGCATTCCCGCCATAACTACCGTTTCCCGCAGTTAATGTAATACCACCGCCACGAGCACTCCCGGAATATCCTCCTGCGCCGGCGGTCAAAGCTAAGTTGCCACCAAAACTCGTGGTGCTTCCACTGCCGGAATATCCTCCTGCGCCGGCGGTCAGATTTACGTCTCCACCAGCGGCACTGCCAGAATATCCTCCTGCGCCGCCTGAAATTATTACTTTCCCGCCAATACTCCTGCTGTCAGTTCCGGAATATCCTCCTGCGCCGGCCGAGAGAGACAAATTACCACCAATACCAGTAGAATTTCCAGCTTGACTGGTCAAAATTATCGGCAAACCATTGTCGGCCGAAGCAGTACGCCCGTTGACCTCCAGGGTGCCTCGTGGACTTGTCGTCCCGATGCCGACCCTACCATTATCTTGGATGGTCATTAGCGCGCTTTCATCTCCTGTTTTCAATGGTCCGCCAACACTATCGCGAGATCGACCAATATGGAATTTCCAGCCCGTATTATCACCAAAACGAATAGCCCCAGAATGCGGGGTCCCCGTTCCTGCCTGAAAGCTTAGGCCATCTACATCACCCTTCAAATCAAATACTCGCTGCGGGCTCCCTGTCCCAATACCGACATTGCCATTTTGCAGCATAGTAAAATCGTATCCCGCTGAAGGGTTGCCACTGAAATATACCACCTTGTCATCGGCGTTATTCCCTGAAACGACTGTGAGTCCTGGTGTCTTACTCCCACCATTTTCGATTGCAAGACGCGCTCCCGGGCCTGTCGTCCCGATACCAACACTACCATCATTCTTTATAACCATCCTGTCCACGAGTGGATTTGCCAGGGCACCGGGAGTTTTGGTAGCAAAACGAATATCAGCTGACCAGTTATTATCTAGTGCCGTTATGCTTGCTTGCGCTGGATTAGACCACTGTGATTCATTATGATAGGGTCTAAAATCAATACCTGGGGTTCCGCCACTCGGCGCAGCCAGAGTTAGTTTTGGCCCAACATTTGAAAAATTATACACAGTCAATGGCGACACAGGGACCGCCGTTCCAATACCGATGTTGCCAGTATTTTTATTGTAAATATCGTTACCTTTTCGTCTCCAGTCGCCCATGGTATTCCAATCATCAACACACGCGGAATTGTCACTTCCAATACAATATTTAGTCGCATTGAGTTGTCCGTTGACGAATAGTTTTGCAATCGTATCACTCGGGGCATAGCCGGCGATTGAAACGATACCCCCCTTATTCACTGCCAAATCGGGAACAATAGGGCTAGCGCCACTCCTTTGGACGCGAAAGACATCTCGATCTTCAGTGCCTTTCTGCACAAGAAGCTGGGCCGATGGACTCTGTTTGTCTCCGGTTCCTACTTGGAATTCACCCGATGAGAGGATTGCGCCACGCAGCAAACTATTTGTATAGAAGTTCAGGTCGTGATTTGACTCGGTTGAGAGCACTGCACGATCGTATCCGCCATCTGAGAGCGCACCAACTGAAAAACGAATCTCTGGCCGGACAGCTTCATTCGCCTTTTTTGGAGCCGTAGCGCGGAATCCAAGAACTGCATTTTCAGCATCGTCAATCTGGAGTAATTTTGCGTTTGATATTGCTGGATTCGGTTCAGTCGTTCCGATACCAACGTTACCACCATAGAAATATGATGTTCCATCCTCTTTAACAGCGAATCTATCGCTTCCATTTTTTTTCCCAACATAAAATATGAAAGAATTATCACTTACCACTTGCAGGGTTGCTAAGCTGGGGCTTACCGTACCGATGCCGACATTGCCCTTTGTGTAAGAAATATCATTCCCGTTTTGGGTCCACTGACCCAGTGCACCGCTGCTCAAACATTTGACACCGATACAAAAATCTTTTGCGCTCACCGGCCCGCCGAATGAAGACCCACTACCGCCACCGCGAAGATCAGTGTCACCACCTAATGACAAGTAACCGTAATCACCCTCGGCTACATCCAACACTATGGCTGTTTTCTTTCCTGTTGCTGTTATGCGCAACCCTTTATCCCCCACGGAAGAATTCACCTCCAAGGGTACATTTGGTTGTGTTGTCCCGATACCAACATAACCGCTATCCAATATCACTAACGATTTGCCCGCCATGGCTTTTCCATTTTCATAGCGTACAATACCAAAGGTGTCGTCCTTGAATGCGGTTGGCTGGATACTCCACATTGTGTCCTTTTTCCCGGTACCATAGAGATAGATAC